>Ga0351912_1001_pt1 | contig 124244 bp, 101 predicted proteins | sample TotcelHT113001M3_FD_206863 | JGI IMG/M metagenome (GOLD analysis project Ga0351912, IMG submission 206863) | Enriched cells from coal bed in the Powder River Basin, Montana, United States - Total cells T11 rep1 HSBNCT.T11.300.1.M3 ...
GCAAGCACCCCCAGTTTACATGCCGGTGATAAAAACTAAAATGCCCGAGTCGGGTTTGTCGTGGCCATTTCGTGAAACGCGTCCGAGGGGATCAGCCATGAGCGTCATGGAATTTCAGCGGCGATTGTGCCAAGCGAAGTATCCCGCCAACGATCGGAAGTGTTTTCCGCTGTGGATTCGCCGCTATGCGGAGTCGGTGACCGAGGAGGGCGGTCGGTTGCCTGTGTCGCTTGCGTCTGTCAAGGCGTTTTCCCGGTCCTTGCTGGCGTCGAAAACGCCGGCTTGGCAACGGCTGCAAGCTGTGCGGGCCGTGGAGGCGTATCGCGACGTGGTGCTCGGCACGGCGGAACCCTGCTTGGGCGAGGCCCGCCAGGTTCTGCAGAGACTTGCCGCCGATGAGCGCAACGCTGCCGTCGTCGGCGCGACAGGGGCTTCGCGGCCGGGGACGGAAGACGAACTTCAGCTGGTCGGCAAGATCGATCCGCACGAGCCGCAATGCCTGCAGCAGTTGCGGCGGGAGATGCGTGTGCGGCGGAAAGCGTTGGAGACGGAACGGGCTTACGCGAGCTGGGTCGGCCGGTTCATCCGCCATTGCGGCAGCGAGGATCTGCGGCAGTTTGGCGGGCAGGAAAAGGGGATAAGTCCAATATTCCGCCCACATTCTTCCGCATAATTGGACTTATCTCCTCCCCCTTTTCCCTCCAGGCTTCGACGTACAGAATTTCCTATCAGTTTACGGCTCAACGCGCCCGCCGCGGTGCAGCAGACCGCGGCTGGTGGCGGTGAAGCCGGCTTGGACCAAAACGCCCGCCAAGTCCGACGCGGCGGCGGCGGCGCCGTCAATTTTTGTGAGGAACAGCGGGCTGCCGGGGGCGGCGAGGCTGGCCAAGGTACGAGTTAACGTTTCCCGTGCGGCGGTCCGCTGCGGCTCGACCTCGGGCAGGAACGTCAGCAGCTGTTGGCCCGTGCGTCCCAGGTAGCCGATCAGGCGGCCTTGGCGGTGTACGACCCGAGCGCCGGCGGCGCGTTGCGGGCGGGCGTTGCCGCTCTCGTTGGCCGGCCAGGCCAGCGCCGCGCCGTAGGGGTTCGCCGGATCGGTGGCGGCCAGCACCAAGCCGCGATCGTCCGGAGCCTGGTCGTCCTCGGGCTCGCGGAGCCGTTCGCTGGCCCCGGGGGCGGCGAATTGCGCAGCGCCCAGTCCGGCGACGAAATATCCGCGCCGCACGCGGCCGCTCTCCTCCATCGCCTTGAGCACCGGATACAGGCCCGCAAACCCGCCGCCGATGTTTTCCGCCGCCACCATTTCGCGCGTGAGGATTCCGTAGCGGCGGATCAACTGCATGGCCAGGGCGGTCTGCCGTTCCGTCGCACTGAACGCGGGGCCGCCGGGTCGAGCTAACAGCGTCCAACGCCCTTCGGAGCCGGGCGTTTTCGATAGCCGCCGGGAGCGGAAGGCTCGGCGGTTGGACGTCGAGGATCGGCTGGTGCGCCGCGGGCCGCGGCGCAGCGAACGCAGCGGAGCCAGCGTGTCGTTGGTCAACTCGCCAGCCCACACCATCTGCCACAGCGCGGCCAATACGTCGTTGCGAAAACCACCGATGGCGGCGGCGATGTCGTCGAAGAACAGGGCGCCGCGTTCGGCCAGCAACTGGCGGATGCGCCCGGTCAGTTCGCCCGCCGCCGGTTCCGCCGCCACGGTCAGCTTGGGGTAGTGATCGGTCAGGTACAATGCGATCCGCCCGTCGTCCGGCCCGAGACCTTCGCAGCCCCGCCAGACAACCTCGCCCGCCGCACACAATTCGTCCAGATCGCTGGGCCGATAGCCGTCGACTCGCTGCGGCAGAATATGCTGTTCCAACGCGGAGGCCGGCAGTGCCGCGCCCTGCAATTGTTCGACGGCGTCCAGCAGGGCGTCGAGTCCCGAGCGCGGCTGCGTCAGGCCTTGCCAGCGAGCCAGGAACCGGGCCAAGGCTTCGGGCGCTACGGGCTCGACCTGCCGGCGAAGCTTGGCCAGCGAACGCCGTTTGAGCATCCGCAGGACTTCGGCGTCCACCCACTCGCGGCCGTGACCTCCCGGCAGGAACTCGCCTTCCAACACCCGGCCTCGCGCGGCCAGCCGCAGCAGCGCCGTGCGAATCGGCGCGACTCCCACACCGAATCGAGCCGCAATGTCTGCGGCGTGAAACGGCACATGCGTTCGGGCATACCGCGAGACGAGGTCGCCCAGCGGGTCTTCGACGCAGGCCAGAAAGGCATCCGGCAGTCCCGGCGGCGGCACGATCCCCAACGCGTCCCGAAACCGGGCCGCATCCTCGGCGGCGGCATACCGTGTCTCGCCGCCGATGGGAAACTCGATCACCCGCCGGGCCGCCGTCAATTCGCCCAGCCAGAGGTCCAACTCGCCAGAGGCCACCGCGGCCGTATCGCAACGAGCCGCCAATTCGTCCCGCCGCAAATCGCCGATCTTCAGCAGCAGATCATGCAGGCCGTCGGCATGGCGGACAGGATACCGGGTGCCGAGTTGTTGCAGTTCCCCGGCCAGCTCATCGACCGCGGTCGCGTCCAGCAGCTCGCGGAGTTCGGCGGCGCCGAGCAATTCTCGTAATTGAGCATGATCCAGGGCCAACGTCTGCGCTCGCCGTTCCGCCAACGGCGCATCGCCGTCATAGAGAAAATTGCCGACATAATTGAACAGCACCGACGAGGCGAACGGCGAGGCGGTCTTGGTCTGGACCGACCGCACTTGGATCGCGCGCGACTGGACATCCCGCAGCACGCCGACCAGGCCCTTGAGGTCGAACACGTCGCGCAGGCATTCGCGGTAGGTTTCCAGCACGATCGGAAAATCGGGATAGCGGGTGGCGACCGCCAGCAGATCGGCCGAACGGCGGCGCTGTAGCCACAGCGGCGTGCGGTGACCGGGCCGCCGTTTGGGCAACAGCAGGGCACGGGCCGCGTTTTCCCGAAAGCGGGCAGCGAACAGAGCCGTCGTGCCCAGTTCGCGGACGACCTGGTCTTCGACTTCATCGGGCGCCGGGAAAAACCACTCGGCGGGCGGCGGAGCGTCGGTTTCGGGCAGCCGGAATACGATCCCGTCGTCGCACCACAACAGGTCCACTTCGCCCGGCGTCTCTTCCCGCAGCCGAGCGGCCACGGCAGTCGCCCAGGGGGCGTGAACCCGCGCCCCGAACGGCGACAGGATGACGATCCGCCAGTCGCCGACTTCGTCCAAGAAACATTCCAGAATGATCGTCCGGTCGCTGGGCACGTCGCCCGTCGCCTGGACTTGCTGGTGCAGATAGTCCAGCAGGTTGCGGGCGGCGCGGCGGTCCAGTCCGTGACCCTCGATCAACGACGCTTCGGCACGATCGCGCGGCTGGCGGACCAGCCGTCTGGCCAGTTCGCCGATCGCTCGCCCGAATTCCGCCGGACGCCCCGGCCCGTCGCCTTTCCAAAACGGCATCTTGCCCGGCTCGCCCGGCGCCGGCGTCACCAGCACTCGATCGTGGGTGATGTCCATCACGCGCCACGAGGAAGCGCCCAGCAAGAACACGTCTCCGGCATGCGTCTCGAACACCATCTCTTCGTCCAACTCGCCGACGCGGCTGCCCTTGCCATCGGCGTCCGCCAGATACACGCCGTACAGTCCCCGGTCGGGGATCGTCCCGCCGTTCAGAATCGCCACCCGTTGTGCGCCTTGTCGCGGCGCCACGTGGCCTGCGATTCGGTCCCAATTGATCCGTGGTCGCAACTCGGAAAAGTCGTCTGACGGATACCGGCCGGCGAGCAGGTCCAGGATGTTCTCGAACGTGGCTCGCGGCAGATCGGCGAACGGGGCCGCGCTGCGAACGAGCGCATACAGCGTATCCACGGCGATGTTGCCTTCGGAAATGATTGCGACCAGCTGCTGGGCCAGCACGTCCAGCGGATTGCGGGGATAGAAAGTCTCTTCGACATGGCCGTTCATCATCCGCTCGGTGGCCGCCGAACAGGCCAGCAGATCGCCTCGGTACTTGGGGAACACGATCCCCGTCGAGCGGGCGCCCACCTGGTGCCCGGCCCGGCCGATCCGCTGGATGCCCGAAGCGATGGACGGCGGCGATTCGATCTGGATCACCAGGTCCACCGCGCCCATGTCGATGCCCAATTCCAGCGACGACGTGGCGACGATGGCGGGTAACTGGCCGCGTTTCAAGCGGTCTTCGATCTGCAGCCGCGTGTCCTTGGCGATCGAGCCATGGTGGGCCAGCGCCAATTCTTCGCCCGCCAGTTCGTTCAGCGACGCGGCCAGCCGTTCGGCCAAGCGGCGGCTGTTGACGAAGATCATCGTCGAGCGATGCTGACGAACCAGTTCGACCAGTCGCGGATGGATCGCGGGCCAGATCGACGGCAGCGTCGGTCCGGCGGCGGCGGAACCGGACTGGAACTGCGGCTCCGCCAGCCGGGCCATGTCCTCGACGGGGACTTCGACCGTCAGGTCCAATTGCTTGCGACGGCCCGCTTCGATGATCTGGACCGGGCGCGGAACCGGCAGCCGGTCGGCGTCGCCGGTAGCGTCCGCGCCGCCCAGCAGCCGGGCGACTTCTTCCAACGGCCGCTGGGTGGCGGACAATCCGATCCGTTGCAGCGGCTTGCGGCCCTTGTCACGACTGCGACGCAGGGCTTCCAAGCGTTCGAGCGACAGGAACAGGTGCGAGCCTCGCTTGGTGCCGACCAGCGAATGGATCTCGTCGACGATTACCGTCTCGACGGTCCGCAGCGTGTCGCGGGCTCGCGAGGTGAGGATCAGGTACAGCGATTCCGGGGTGGTAATCAGGATCTCCGGCGGCTGTCGGTTCAGCCGATGCCGCTCGGCTGGCGGCGTATCGCCCGAGCGGACGCCGACGGTGGGCATGTGGTAGGCGATCCCGTCCCGCTCGGCGGCCACACGGACCCCGGCGAGGGGCGAGCGCAGATTGCGTTCGACGTCCACGCCCAACGCCTTGAGCGGCGACACGTACAGTACGCGGACGCCTTTGCCGGCCCCCTGGTCCGCGTTGACGGGGGGCGGCGTGAACATGATCTGGTCGATTGCCACCAGGAACGCGGCCAACGTCTTGCCGGATCCGGTCGGGGCCAGCAGCAGCGTGCTGTGGCCGTCGGCGATCACCGGCCAAGCCAGCGTTTGGGCCGCCGTCGGGGCCGCGAACGATTCCGAGAACCAACGGCACAGCGTCGGATGGAAATGCTGCAGGGCTGCGTGAGGTTCTTGGATCGCAGAAGGAAACATAGGGGATTGTACGGGGTTGGCAAAGTTCTGGCTGCCAGGGCGACCGGAAGAACCTCACAGGATACACGTTGCTGTTGCACAGATTCAACCGCAGGACTTGCTTGCCGGGCTTGCGGGGGTACATTATTCCTGTCCGCTTACCCAGTGGAGCCATCCATTGTACATGATTCCGAAAGACTGCCCATGAACGCAAACCGGCAAACGAAAGTGGCGTTGATCACAGGCAGTGGGCGGCGTCGCGTAGGGAATGTGGTCGCGCAGGAACTGGCCCGGCGCGGCTACGCGATCGGCCTGCACTACCATACGTCGGCGTCGGCGGCAGAGGCCACCGTTGCAGAAATGGCGGCCCGCGGCACGGCTTGCGCGGGCTTCCAAGCCGACGTGGGCGACGAGGCGGCCGTGGATCGGATGTTCGACGGTGTGCTGGCGCAATTCGGGCGTTTGGATGTGCTCGTCACCACGGCGTCGATCTGGGAAACGATTCCGTTGGAACAAGTCACGGCCGACGATCTGCGGCGGAATTTTGAGGCGAACACGTTGGGCACGTTTCTGTGCGCACGCCGAGCGGGCCTGATCATGGCCGGCCAAACCGAGGGCGGTTCGATTATTACGATCGGCGACTGGGCGATCGAGCGGCCGTATCGGGACCACAGCGCGTATTTCGTCTCCAAGGGGGCCATCCCCACCCTGACGCGCGTGCTGGCCGTCGAGTTGGCGCATCGCAATCCCAAGATCCGAGTCAACTGTATTCATCCCGGGCCGGTGATGTTCCCGCCCGACGCCTCGGCTGCGGAACGGCAGGAGATGATCGAATCGACGCTGGTCCAAACCGCCGACAACCCGGAGAGCATCGCCCAGGCCGTCCAGTTCCTGATCGACAATCCGTTCGTCACTGGGGTCTGCCTGCCGGTCGACGGCGGACGGACGATCTATGCCGGCGAAACGCGGCGGCGGAACAGGCCGATCTGAGGTCATCCCGCCCCAAAACGTTCGGCCAGCCGGTATTTCTCCTCGACGCCGATCAAGGCGTTGAATTCCTCGAACGACATCCGCGGCTCTTCCGCGCCGATGCTGGTTCCCTCGTGGCGGAGTTTGGCGTACATCGCGGCGAGGCTCTGGGCTGCGGAAAACAGGCCCGCCAACGGGTAGAGAATCAAGTGGAAAACAAGGCGAGCCAGCTCGTCCCGCGGCAATACGGGCGTTCGGCCGCCCTCGATCATATTGGCCACGTTGGGGGCCGGAGCCTGGCGGCCGATTATCGCCAACTCCTCGACCGACGACGGCGCTTCGACAAAACTCGCATCCGCACCCACTTGCCTCGCCGCGATCACCCGGGCAATCGCTTCGTCCATGCCTTGCACGGCCAACGCATCCGTGCGGGCTACGAGAAAGAAGTCCCGGTCGCCGCGCGCCTCGACCGCCGCACGGATCTTCTGGACGTACTCCTGGCGATCGACGATCCGCTTGCCCCGCATGTGTCCGCAACGCTTGGGCCACACCTGGTCTTCCAAAAAACATCCCGCCGCTCCGGCGGCGATCAGCTCGCGCACCGTCCGGAACACGTTCAGCGGGTTGCCGTACCCCGTGTCGGCGTCGACGATCACCGGGATGCTGACGCTGGCGCAGATGCGGCGAGCCTGGTCGATCATCTCGGTTTGCGTCAGAATTCCTAAGTCCGGCTCGCCGAGGAAGGTCGCTGCAACCGAGTATCCCGACACAAAGGCCAGCGGAAATCCGGCTCGCTCGGCCAGTTTGGCCGATAACGCGTCGTAGACCCCGGCAAACGCCGTGGGACCGACTTGCTGCAAAATCTGATGAATGCGTGTTGGAGGCATGGTGGGGGTTCCTCAATGGGATAGGAGGGAATGATCATCCCGAACACAGGATATCGCAAGCGCCTTTTGCTGCCGTGGATTTCCGCGTCGTTGGCTCGTTGCCGGGTTCGCCAATCCAAGTGCGAAACTCACGGTCCAGCGACGCCCAATCGTCTGCGGCACAGACTCGCAGCAGAGTCTGTCCGCCCGTCGGATCCGATCCGACTCGCTCCCGCAAGGCAGCATAATACCGCGCCAGCACGTCCCGGCGATGGAGGAACAAGCACAGGGAACGGGCGAAAGCGTAATCGAGCGCCTCGCCGGGACCACGAAACGTCGCCGCCTCGATCCACGGCCGAATGCTGGGCAAGCGATCTTCACGCAGCGCCCGCCGCAGGATTGCGCCTCGCCAATTCGGCAAAGGAGTAAGGGTCGGGCCTTGCCACCCAAGGGCCATCGTCCCAATACCGCTGGAATTCTTGCCGGATAAGTAGGGGGGATCCGCGGCAGCTTGCGTCCCGCGGATTTCGCTCGCCTCGTACAGCGTGGCCAGTCCTTCTTGCAGCCACAGGGGAGCGGTCGGGAAATCGGCGTCCATCAGGACGTGTGTCAGTTCGTGAACCAGCGCGCCGTCCCCCTCGGCAAGATTCACGAGCACCGTCTGCCGCCCAGGCTTGTAATAACCAAATCGCGACACGTCGCGGTCAAAAAACAGTTGCTCGGCGGCTTCGCGATAGCCCACCTCTGTGGCCAACATCAGAATCACGACCGGACGACTCGGAAGCTGCCGAAAGTACCGGGCCAGCAGCGTGTCGCACGCCGGCCGGAGGAAGCCTTGCCACTTGGCCTGTAACTCGACCTCCGATAAATCGCTGGCCAGCACGAAAGGCGGCCGGACGATGATCGAGCATGGTCGGGCGAGCTGCCGCGGCAGCCGGTCGGCTCGCTCGCGGCACAGGCCTGCCAGGGTGCCAGACGGTGCAACGGCCGCCACGCCCGAGAACCGCTTCGGATCGCTCGCCGGGGAACCGTCCCCGCCAGAGCGACCCATTCGCTCGGCATCGCTCGCCCACCAAACCGCCCAGAACGCGAGACAGGCCAGCACGCCAAGCACCACGCAAGAGCACTTGGCGTGCATGCGCCGCTCGGTCTTTCGGCAATTCGGGAGATAGAACGATACCAAGTTGCCGGAAACACTCCCATCGGCCAAAGCGAAAACTCCAACACGGCCCGCTGCGGCACATTCCCCAACGGCAGTCGCACCTCTCCAGGGACGGACTGGCGAACCCGGCTTCTTCCCTACACGAACTTGGTGACGCCGGGGACGGCCACCTCGGGAATCTTGACATCGCCCCACTCGTACGCTGCGGGCGACAGGTCTTCTTGCGAGTTCATGGCCATGTCCCAGGTGATTTCCTGGCCGGTGTAACAGGCCATGCGGCCCATGATGGCCAACAGGGTGCTGTAGGACATGTACGTCCCGTTGTTGATGGTCTGGCCGCTGCGGATCGCCTCGAACAGTTCCTTGTGTTCGATGTCGTACATGCTGGCCTTGGGACCGTTGTACTTCCACGGCTCGCCCTGGCCTTGGATGTAGTTCCGCAGGACTTCCGCCTTGCCTTGGGTGCCCAGCATATAGTCCTCGACGGTGTTCTTGCAGCCTGCCATCTGCCGCGTGTAGGAGTACATCTTCACGCCGTTTTCCCATTCGTAGCAGGTGGCGAAATGGTCGTAGATGTGGCCCCATTTCGGATCCGTGCGAACCTGTCGGCCGCCCAGGCCAACGCACTTTTGGGGCGGCTTGTCGCCCATCATCCACAACGACTTGTCCAAGCTGTGAATGTGCTGCTCGGCAATGTGATCGCCGGACAGCCAGGTGAAGTAGTACCAGTTGCGAAGCTGGTACTCCATCTCGCTCCACTGGGGATCGCGTCCGCGGTGCCACAGCACGCCGGTCAGATAGTCTTCCTGCATGGCGACGATATCGCCGATGGCGCCGTCCAGCAGACGTTTCATCGTTTCTCGAACGCCGTAGTCGTAACGCCAGCACAAGCCGGAGACGATATTCAGGTTCTTCTGCCGAGCCATCTCGGTGCTTTCCAGCACGTGCCGCACGCCGGGTCCGTCCACGGCCACGGGTTTCTCGCAGAACACGTGCTTGCCCTGTTCGATCGCATACCGCAGGTGACGGGGTCGGAAATGGGGCGGTTCGGCCAGCAGCACGACGTCGACGCCAGAGTCGATGACGCCTTTGTAAGCGTCGAACCCGGAGAACGCACAATCGTCCGTCACCGCGTACTTGTCGCCCAGCTGACGTTGCAGCACGCCCCGGGCTTGCGTCAGGCGATCGGCGAACACTTCGCCCATCGCGGTCAACTTGACGTTCGGGTCCGCGTTCATCGCGTTCACGGCCGCGCCGTTGCCGCGTCCGCCGCAACCGATCAAACCGACCTTCAGCACGCCGTCCTGCGCCGCGTGCGCCATGCGCGCTGCGCCGAGCGTCGCGGCCAGCGAGCCGCTGACGACGGCCGCGGCCGAGCCTTTCAAGAATTCGCGGCGAGACTCGCTCGGGCGAACATCGGTCCGAAGAGATTCCGTCATGGGGTGCTCCTTGAAGGATGGAGGGGGGAATCGAGCAGTAAGTGTCGAGTTATCATACTGCAAGGCGTTGGTTGGTTGCAAGAGAGAGCTTTCCGGGGCTGGCAGTTCCTGGATCCTCCTCCGGCTGCTACGCAATTCGACACAGCGGGGGCCCGGCGGCCGAGGCGAAAAAGCTGGCTTGTTGCCGGTGCTGTGGGAATCGTTCGGCGTATCGCCGCTGCCACTGGTCCAGGAACTCGGTCGCCTGGCTCTCCCGAACCAGGGCCCAAACGCTGCCGCCGAATCCGGCGCCGAAAGCCGAAGCCGCCGCCGCGCCCAGCGTGCGGGCGTCGTCTGCCAGGTAGACCGTTTCCGGCACTTGATTGCCCAACCACATTTCCGCGGCGCGCTGCGAACGATCGGTCCAGCGGCCAAATGCCTCCAGGTCGCCCGAGCGCAGCGCCGCACCGGCGGCTGGAATGACCTGTTCGTTTTCCGTCAGGAAATGCTCCAGCCGATCCTGCAATTCGTCCGCACGAAACTCGTCGTGTTTGGCAGCCGCCAGGGTCGCCCGCAGCTGCTGGCCTGCGTCCGCTTGACCTTGCACGATCGCCGCCAGATGCGGCGCGGCGATGCCCGTGTCGCGGCGCCAGATTTCCGCAACGGCCGTCGCCAACCGCGACGCGCGATTGTATTTTTCCAAGGCCTCGCCGGTCTTTTCCGCCGCCACGCCACTGGACGCAATGGCGAACGTCCAGCCGACCGGCAAGGAAAACTCCTGCTGGAAACGCACGGGGCAATAGGCGTACTGGCGGACGAATCCCGGCCGAGCACACAGGATCGCCGTGTGATCCTCGCTGCCTCCGAACGTGCCGACGCCGCGAGCGCCGGCCAGCGGCCCGTAGCTTTGTCCGTTTTCGATCGTGGCCAGGTAGCCGGCCAGATTCAGCGGCTCGTTCAGTTCCGGCAAGAACCGCTCGTGGCTCCAAATCGCGTTGGCATCGGCCAACGCGAAGAACACGGCCACCATCAAGGCGCTGGAACTGCTCATGCCCGCAGCTGGCGGCAGATCGCTGGCCATCGCGATGTCAACGCCTCGCGTGGCGCCGGGAAAATTGCGGACCAGGCGGCGGGCCACGGTCAGGGGATAGTTGGACCAATCGCCAGCCGCCGGAGTTCGTTCCGTGTCGCTGGCGAAAGGCATCGTGAAATGCATCGTTTCTCCGCGGATCGCGTCCGTAATCCGCACCTGGGGCCCCCCCGCGGCGATGGCGAGCAGGCAGAAGCCACGCTCCGCGGCGGCGATCAGGCTGCTGCCGCCGGCATAGTCCGTGTGTTTCCCCAAGACCTCGATGCGGCCCGGCACGAAATACGCCCGGGCCGACTCCGGCGGCGCGGCCCCCAACGGCTTCAACGCCGCAGCACAGCGGGCCAGCAGGGCGGCTTTGGCGGCCGCCGACGCGGTACCGAAACCGCAGTTCTGCAAGGCCTCCGCCAGATCGTTCACAGCCGAACCTCCATGCCGGCCAATTGGGCCTCGATCTGTGCGATGTCCTCGCGGCTGGTCAAGTCCAAGACAGGGGCGCGGATCGGCAGCACCTGGAATCGCTGGCCCAACACGTCGATGGCGTACTGGACCGCCGCGGTCAATTCGAATTCGCCGCGCGGCGAGCGGGGGATCGAACGGCAGGCCCAGAAGATCGAGGGACCGAACAGCCAGCAGTTCATGCTGACCCACAGCGGCGTCGGCAATTCGGCCAGCGTCTGGGCGTCCGGCTTCTCGATGATCCGCCGCAAATGGCCCGACGCGTCGCTTTCGCCGACGGCAAACCTGGCGATGCGGTCCGCCGAAATGTTGCTGCCCGCCAGCATCGCGTCGCGCTCGAACAGGGCGACCGCCGAACCCGCCTGTGCCTGCAACAAGCGATAGGCTTCGAGCGGATAGAAGTTGTCCGAGTTCAGCATCAAGAACGGATCGCGGCCGGCGAAATCGGCGGCCGCCGAGAGCGCGTCGGCGGTGCCGTGCGCTTCTTCCTGGACCGCAAATTCAATGCTCAGCCGGCTCAGCGGCACCCCGTCCGTGTAATAGTCGCGAATGGCTTGCTGTTCCGGACCCACCACCAGGCAGATCCGGCGATAGCCCGCGTCGGCCACGGTCGAGAGCACATAATCCAGAAACGGCCGATCGGCCACCGGGATCAGCGCTTTGACCCCCGTTTGCGCCACGGACGCTTGCCGGTGATCCAACGGGGTGGTTCCATCGTCAGCCCGCATCCGTGTACCACGTCCGCGCGCGAGAATGACGGCTTTGTCGATTGTCGCCATGGGTATCGTTTCGCCTCATGAGCTAAAAGGAGCGAGATCGCCGCGTGCGGGATTCCCAACCCGGCACGGCGACGAATCGCACGTCACCATACACGGTTTCTGGCTTCTCGACTAGCACCAAACGGCGTCTGGCGACGTTTTCCTGATGCCGCAGCAGAGCCGAATGCGATGTAATCACTGAAAGAGGGAGGGCCGAAGGGGACGGCTTGCGGGTATTTAGACGCGATCGGAGAACTGCCCGAAGCGTGGGATCGCGCGGAATAGATGGCCCGTTTGCAACGAACCACGGCGGATGACCCCGTGGCGAATGCCTCGTGTACAATCATGACCGTTCCCACCAGGGCATGGAAACGCACGGCACCGGTTGACGTTGCCGTCGTCGGCGCCCCAGAATATTTTGAGCCACGCGATGACCCGTTCCACATTCGTGCGGCCCTTGTCGAGCCGCTCGAATTGTTTCGTGGCGCGCGGGATGGAAGGAAAGCGGCGCAGATCCAGTTCTTGCTTGACCCGCACCGTCAGGCCGTAGGTCTTGCCGGCGTTGCAGACCGCAGACATGGGACAGGCCCAGTCTCCATGCTTGTCGCCCGCTTTGGTCGAACGGATGCGATACGCCACCTGTTTGCATACAATAGGTTGCGAACATCGCATTCGGATCCGAGGGCTTCCGTCGGGGATGTATTCCTGGCCGATTTCGAGTATCATGAGCCAAGCCACGACGAGGATGGCCTCGTCCGTTGCAGGGCAGATTGCCAATCCTTCCCGCCTTCCCGCTGGAACCGAAGGGCATTCCGTCCTGCTTTGGGCTGCGGCTTTGAAGCCGCGTTCGGTGGACCTGTAGCTGCTGGGGAGAGAGCCGATGAAGATCGCGGCGCGATGGTTGTTGTTGGCGGCCGTTTCGAGCACAGCGATTGTTGCCTGGGCGGATACGGACGCCTGGCAGGCAGAGTTGGCGCGGGCGCGCGAAGCGGGCCGGGGAGTGTTGCCCGAGGAAGATGCCGCCGGGGCCGTCGATGGGCAGATCAGCGGCAGTTTCAGCTTTCACACCGGCCAGGACGACAATCCGTTCTGGCAGGTCGACCTGGGCGCCGTCCAGGAACTGAGCCGTGTGGCCGTGTACAATCCGCACGTCCCCGAGCGTGCCGCGCGCCTGAAGCTGCTGCTTTCCGACGACGGCAGCCGTTGGCGCGAGGTGTACCAGCACGACGAGACGCCGCCCACCGGCGGCGACAACAACAAAAAGCCGCTGGTCGTGCCTTTGCCGCAAGAAAGCACACGCTTTGTTCGCATTCAAGTGCCGGGCCGCATCTGGCTGCACTTGGATGAAGTGCAGGTGTTCGCCGCCGACGGCCGGACGAATCTGGCATTGAACAAGCCAGCCACGCAGAGCAGTGCCAGTCAGTGGTCGACGCGTTCGATCCGTATCGACGCCGCGCGGCCGGAACAGAACGACGTGGAACTCGCCCGAAAAGCCCTCGAGCCGGTCTTGCGGGCGCTCGGTTCGTTGCAGGAGCCGTTCCGCGCGGAACTGAACACCTTGATCAGCGAATCGACCGCGCTCAACGATTCGCGTTGGGCCGGCCTGTACGGCCGCGCGGTTGCCTTGCGTCAGCGGGTCCGCGCCGCCCACGACGGTTTGCAGCGATTCAACCCGCGAGCGATGCGGATGGCGATCGAAGACATGGCGGCGAGCCACCCGGCGCGATTCGGCGATGTCGGGCCGCACCAGGAACAGCTGGCCGCCGTCGAGGCCCGCTTGCCCGAACTGGTCGAATCGCTGGCATCCGGCGCGGACGGCGCCTTGGCCGAAGCGGAATCCGTGCTGAAATTCCAGCGGCAGGTTCTGCTGGCCAATCCGCTGCTGGACTTTGACCGGCTGCTCGTCCTGCGGCGGAACCTCGGCGGGGCCGCCCGCTCGGCGATGAGCGGCGCCATCGGCATGGCGGCCAACTTTCATGCCAATGATACCGTGGCGCCCACCGGTTGGGATCACGAGATCGCCGTGGTCAGCGACCTGCGCGGCGAGCCGCAGTTCAGCACGCTGTACCGTCCCGAGGGCGGCCGGTTCGTGGGCGACCTGAAGCTTGATTTCGACGGCCAGCGATTGCTGTTCGCTGCGGTTGGACAAGAGGGCCGGGCATGGCGGATCTTTGAGATCGGCCTTGATGGCCAGGCTCTGGTACAAGTCACGCCCGACGAAGGCGCGGACGTATCGCACTCGGATCCCTGCTATCTGCCCGACGGCCGGATCATCTTTGCCTCGACCGCCAACTACGTGGCCCTGCCCTGTGTGTTCGGCTCGGCGCCGATGGTCAGCCTGTACCGCCTGGACCGTACGACGGGCGAAATCCGCCAACTCACCTTCGAGCAGGACAGCGACTGGTGCCCCACGGTGACCAACAGCGGTCGCGTGATGTACCTGCGTTGGGAGTACGCCGACCTGCCGCACTCGAACTCGCGGATTCTGTTTCACATGAATCCCGATGGCACGGGCCAGATGGAATACTTCGGCAGCAACTCGTACTTCCCGCCGTCGTTCTTCTACGCCCAACCGGTTCCCGGCCATCCCTCGATGGTCGCGGGGATCGTCACCGGCCACCACGGCACGCACCGCTCGGGCCGCTTGCTGCTGGTCGATCCGGCCCGCGGCCGGCACGAGGCGGACGGCGTCGTGCAGGAGATTCCCGGCTGGGGGAAGAAAGTCGAGCCGATCGTGGCCGACCGGATCGTCGACGGCGTCTGGCCGCAGCTTCTGCACCCGTTGCCGCTGAGCGAAAAGTACTTCCTGGTCGCCATGAAATCCACCGCTGACTCGCTGTGGGGCATTTACCTGGCCGACGTCTTTGACAACCTGACGCTGGTGACCGAAGTGGAAGACGCCGCCCTGTTGCAGCCGATCCCCGTCCAGCCGCGGCTCGGTGTGCCGGTCATGGCCGACAAGATCGACCCGCAGCGAACCGACGCAACGGTCCTGCTGGGCGACGTCTATCACGGCCCCGGCTTGGCGGGCGTGCCTCGCGGGCAGGTCAAACAGCTGCGTGTGATCAGCTACTATTGGTCCTCGCGCGGAATGGGGGGCTTGTTGGGCAGTATCGGCATGGACGGTCCCTGGGACATCAAACGCGTGCTGGGCACGGTGCCGGTCGAGTCGGACGGCTCGGCGCACTTTCGCATTCCGGCCAACAAGCCGATCACGCTCCAGCCGCTGGACGCCGAGGGCAAGGCCCTGCAGTTAAAGCGAACTTGGATCGTGGGGATGCCCGGCGAAACCGTGTCGTGTGCCGGCTGTCATGAACCGCAGAACACCGTTCCGCCCGCCCGCCAAGTGCCGCTAGCCGCACTGCGGTCCCCGTCGGCGATCAAGCCCTGGTACGGTCCGCCGCGCGGATTCGCGTTTCATCGCGAGGTCCAGCCGGTGCTGGACCGCCGTTGCGTCGGCTGCCACAACGGACAGCCACGCGAGGATGGCACGCAGCTTGCCGATCTGCGGGGCGACGAGAATATCGACGGCTGGAATTCGCAGATCGCCGGCCACGTCAGCCCCCAGTACGGCGGCCGATTCTCCGTCTCGTATGCCCACCTGCACCGCTACGTGCGGCGCCCGGGCATCGAGAGCGACATGCACCTGCTGACCCCCGGCGAGTTCCACGCGGATACGACCGAACTGGTGCAGATGCTCCGCGACGGCCGCCACCACGGCGTGCAGCTCGATGCCGAAGAATGGGACCGATTGAACACCTGGATCGACCTGAACGCCCCATATCACGGGACGTGGTCAGAGATCGTCGGCCCCGAGGCGGTCGAGCGAGTGATGCCCCGGCGGTTGGAATTGAGCCAGCGTTATGCCGGGGTCGCCATCGACTATGAGGCCATCTTTGCGGCGGATCGCGCTCCGGTCGAGCCGCTCCTGCCCGAGCCGTCCGCTCGCCAAGCGACGCCGGTCGAGTTGTCCGGCTGGCCGTTCGACGCCGCCGAGGCCCAGCGGCGGCAGGGAGCGGTAGAGACCAGCCGGCGGGTCATCGATTTGGGCCAAGGCATATCCCTGGAGCTGGTATCCATTCCCGCCGGCAGTTTTGTGATGGGCCAGCCCGGTGGCTCGGCCATGGAGGCGGCCCCACGGATCGCAAAGGTCGAGCGGGCCTTTTGGATGGGCCGCTGTGAAGTGACCAATGCCCAGTTCGCCCGTTTCGACCCCGACCATGACAGCCGGCGCGAATCGCGGCACGGCTACCAGTTCGGCCGTCTGGGCTATCCGCTCCACGATCCCGACCAACCCGTGGTCCGCGTCAGCTGGCAACAAGCCGACGAATTCTGCCGCTGGCTCAGCAGCCAGACCGGGCTGAGATTCTCGCTGCCCACCGAGGAGCAGTGGGAGTGGGCCTGCCGCGCCGGCGCCGCCGCCCCGTTTTCCTTTGGCGATCTCGACGCCGACTACGCACCGCATGCCAACCTGGGCGACATCCGCCTGCGGGAATACGCCGCCTGTACCGCCCGCGGCGGCTACACGCTAGCCGAGGTCATCAACAACCCCGGCCCGTACGACGATTGGGTGCCGCGCGACACACGGATCGACGACGGCCACTTCCTGTCCGCGCCCGTGGGCAGCTATGCGCCCAATTCATGGGGACTGCACGACATGCATGGCAACGTCTGGGAATGGACGCGGAGTGCCGTCGAGGACGGGCGAATGCTGGTCCGCGGCGGCTCGTGGCGCGACCGCCCGCACCGAGCCACCGCCAGCTATCGCCTGGACTATCGCCCGTATCACAAAGTCTTCAACGTCGGCTTCCGCGTGATCTGCGAGTTGGACGCAGATCTGGCGCGGAGCTCGCCGTGAAAACCGCCGTCGCCGCGACCGAAGCCAACACTCAATTCTCATGCTTGCTGCGGCAGGTTGAGGCGGTAGGAGACCTGGGTTGTCGAGTCAGTGCATTCAAGTGCGCGGGGTCCGCGTTCACAATCTGAAAGCGATCGATCTGGACCTGCCGCGCGGCCGGCTGATCGTGTTCTGCGGGGTCAGCGGCAGCGGCAAGACGAGCCTCGCGCTGGACACGTTGTACGCGGAAGGCCAGCGGCGGTACATCGAGAGTTTCTCCGCCCACACCCGCCAGTTTCTCGAGCGGCTGGAGAAGCCCGATGCCGACCGAATCGATGGCCTGCCGCCTGCGCTGGCCGTGACGCGCAAGAGCACCACGCGATCCAACCGGGCCACGATCGCCTCGGCCACCGAAACCGCCGACTACCTGCGGCTGCTGTACGCCAAGATCGGCCGCGTCGTTTGCCGCGGTTGCGGCCAACTCGTACAGCGGCAGACGCCGCAAAGCGCAGCCGAGCAGCTGGTCGCTTTGCCGGCGGGGACGCGATACCTGCTGACGTTCGCCCGCCGTGTGTTTCCCGGCGAGGATCTGTCCACCGTGGCGGCCGAGTTGCAGGCGGATGGATTTGTCCGCGTCATCGCCGGTGGAAAACTGCTGCATTTGGCCGAAGCGGCCTTGCCAACCGCGGCGGCTGGCGCGACGCAGGACGAGTCGGCGGTAGCTCCGCCGGTGAATAGCACAGCCCCATATCCAACCGTTTCGGCATTCACGCCGGGTGCAGATGCCGAATCGGTGCTGTTGGTGGTCACCGACCGCTTGACGGCCGGCAGCGTGACCTTGATGCGGTTGCGTGATTCGCTGGAAATCGCTTTCGCCAAAGGCGCTGGTTCGTGTTACGCCTGGGTGCTGACGCAAGGCGAACCCTCCGCCGCGCCGGACCTGTGGCAGATCGACGGTCGCCTGTGGCAGCGACTCGCTTTTCACGCCGCGCTGCGCTGCGAAGACTGCGAGCGGGATTATCCCACGCCGGAGCCCCGCCTGTACGACTACAACAGCCCCTTGGGCGCCTGCCCGCAGTGCGAAGGCTTTGGCGACACGGTGGATGTCGACATGGACCTGGTCGTGCCGGACAAGACGAAATCGCTGCGCGAGGGCGCTGTCGCGCCGTGGAACTCGCCCGCTTACGCCCACGAACGGGAGGAATTACTGGCTTTGGCCGACGATTTCGGCGTGCCCGTGGATGTGCCCTTTCAGCAACTGGGCGAGGAATCTCTGCGCATCGTCCAGGAAGGCCTTCCTGCGCGGAACTTTGGCGGCTTGCGGGGCTTCTTTGCGTGGCTGGAACGTCACACCTACAAAGTTCATGTCCGAGCGTTTTTGGCCCGCTGGCGGAGCTACCGGACCTGTCCGGCGTGCGGCGGCAAGCGGCTCCGCGACGACGCCCTGGCGACGCGTGTGGGCGGCAAGGACATCGCCGAGTTCTGTCGTCTGAGCATCACCGAGGCCCGCGATTTCGTCCGCTCGCTGCCGCTGACGGATGCCGAGCGGTCGGTGGCTCGCACGATCTTGGATCAAGTCCATGCCCGGCTTCGCTACCTGGGCGACGTGGGACTCGGCTACCTGCCCTTGGACCGCACGATCCGGACGCTTAGCGGCGGCGAAGCGCAACGCGTGGCCATGACCGCCACGCTGGGTTCGAATCTGGTCAATATGCTGTATGTCCTGGACGAGCCTTCGGTCGGACTGCATCCGTGCGATGTCGATCGGCTGACCGACGCCGTCGTCCGCTTGCGAGACCGCGGCAATACGGTCGTCGTGACCGAGCACGAGACGGGGATCATTCGCCGCGCGGATCAGGTGATCGAGTTTGGGCCGGGAGCGGGCGAGCGCGGCGGCCAAGTCGTGTTTCAGGGGACGGCCCAACAGCTGTTGTTGCCGCAGGCCAGCTTGACGGGCGAATACCTGAGCGGCCGCCGCGGCGTGAGCAACCCTGAACGCCGCCGTCCGACCAACCGGGGTACGATCCAGCTGACCGGAGCGCGGGGCAATAACCTCAAGAACTTGACCGTGAACTTCCCCTTGGGCGTGCTCTGCCTGGTGACCGGGGTCAGCGGTGCGGGCAAGAGCACCCTGGTTCAGGAAACGCTGTACGGAGCCCTGTGCGGCCGCAAACGCTGGGAAGTCGCCGCCCCCTATCCCTTTGATGACGTCTTCGGTGACGGCCAAATCGACGATGTGATGCTGGTCGACCAGAGCCCGATCGGCCGCTCGCCGCGTTCTAACCCGGTGACGTACATCAAGGCGTTTGATCCGATTCGGGAAGTCTTCGCCGGGACCATCGAGGCGCGAACCCACAACTACTCGGCCAGCCATTTCAGCTTTAACGTCGAGGGCGGACGCTGCGAAGCCTGTGGCGGTGATGGTTGTGTGGAAATCGACATGCAGTTTCTGCCTGACGTGTACGTCAAGTGCTCGCAGTGCCAGGGCACGCGGTATCGCAAGCAGATCCTGCAGGTCACCTACCGCGGCCGCAATATCGCCGAAGTGTTGCAGATGACGGTCCGCGAAGCGTTTTCCTTCTTCCGCGGCCAGCGAAAGGTCCAGGCCAAGCTGAAACAGTTGATCGACGTGGGCCTCGACTACCTGCGGTTGGGCCAACCCGCCACCACGCTGTCGTCCGGCGAAGCCCAGCGGCTGAAACTGGCGGCGTTCATGTCCGCCGCGACCCGCAACCGCACGCTGTTCCTGTTGGACGAGCCGACGACCGGCCTGCACTTTGCCGACGTCGTCAGATTGTTGGATTGCTTCGATACCCTGCTGGCCGTGGGGCACTCGTTGATCGTCGTCGAGCACAATTTGCAGCTGATGAAGGCGGCCGATTGGCTGATCGACCTCGGTCCGGGCGCCGCCGATGCGGGCGGCGAAATCGTGGTCCAAGGCTCGCCGGAGACGGTGGCCCAATGCGAGCGGTCGGTGACGGGGCGGTACTTGCGTCAGGAGTTGGAACGATAACCCAGCCTTGACGGGAATGTGGCGAGATCGTGGATGAAAACGGGGCCAGGAAAACAGGAACCCCCGATTCTTCTCGCGGTCCCGGTCCCACGATGATTTTGCCACCGGATTATGCCTGGGCAATGTCGCAGAAAAAGTCCTGACCTGGCGTGTTCAGTTTGTGCTTGTCAAGCCCAATGAATGTGCTCCCGTTTTCATTCTCGATTCGCGGCGGCGCGATGTCGCGCCAAATCCTCGCCGCTTGCCGGCGAGTACGTCAGGTTAACTGGCCGTGCTCGACCCAGCCTGAGACTCTCGCTGGCAAGCGGCGAGGATCTGATCTCAGTACACGGTGGGCGTCGTTCGTGGCTACGCCAACCTAACCAAAAGCGCCGGCAAGCGGCGTTCTTCCAGTTGCTCCAGCACCAACTGGCGAAACCGGCGGCGATTTCGTGATGGTTGCTCGGATCTCTGCGTGCCTCGGCGTCGGGGGAAATCAGCTTTTCTGCCGGACTGCATGTCTCGTTCCTCCAAGTCGTCGTGGACTCGTGCCGTCGGATATGGGGCGCAAGATGCTCGAAAACAGCCCCCTACCAAGAACAATGCGCGGGCATGACGCGTCGCGGGGCAAATCCTCGAAAACCAAACGCCGGAACATTGGGGACATTCGGCGCCAAACATCCCTCAAATGCAATCGCGTCGGCCCGGAGGATTCGTGGCTTTTTACGCCGAACGTGTTACGTGCGCGACGGTTACAGCCGCTTTCTGGCCGAAGGCCATCTTCACGGGCCGGTATCGGACAATGTGAGTATGGCCTCCGGCCAAAACAGGCCGGACGACATCGTGGTCCTGGGGCGTTGCCCTCAGGCTACGATGGGAGCAGGCCTGCGGCCAAAAAAGCCTGGACTGCAACGCCTTGCTGCGGCGTAGCCCCAGGCTACGGTGCAATGGGCCTTCGACCAAACATGAACGGGCGCCCGCCAGCATTTGTCAGCTTGGCGCGTTGCGATCAAAGCCTCGTTGTGCCGCAGTGCCTTGTGCATTTTGTGCCTGTTCATCGAGCCGCACAATGGTGGCGATGACGCGTTGCTGACTTGGCCCGTGGCCCCACGGGTTCGCGACGATTTGAGGGTATCCACGGTTGCCGGAACGGTTTTCGTGGTTTCGGTGTCTTTCGAGGTGAATCATCGGGGCTGGTACGCCTGAGGGTGGCCGGGTTAGAATCAAGTCAGTCCCTCGACGCAGGGACGTTGCCGGCCTTGCCCCGGCGCACGAACTTGGTAGTGTCATCCCCGCAAGGTATAACCATTAGGAAGCCTGGCGCTCTGGCGAGTGCCGATGGCCTGAAGAGGCCACGTGGGGCCTTTCGCGATCAACCGGACGCTGAATGAACATGAAGACTTTTGTGTGTGTCAACTGTGGTTTCGAAGTCCGGCGGCCGACGCCGCCGCTCAGTTGTCAGTCCTGCGGGCAACAGCGGATTGGGCTGTTCCGCGAAAAACCGGCCGGCGCCGGCGGAAGACCGCCGGGCGGCGCGGGCCGCGCACCCGTCGAGGTGCCGGCGCCTCAAGCCGTCGAGGAAACCGCCGAAGCGGCGGCCAAAGCGGCCGCGGAGAAAAAAGTTCCCGGCAAGCCGCTATGGGTCTGGCCGAAGCAGATTCCCGGACAACCCTATTCGACCGCCCCCGTGCGGTGTTGCCCGGTCCTGTTCGGCAAGACGCAATTTGCCGCATGCTTCGGATCAAAGCTGGTCGCTTTCGATTGGAAGACCAGCGGCTTGGAGGTCCTCTGGCAATACGATTGTGTCGGCCATGTACCTGGTTCGCCCGTCTTGGGCACAGACGGCCTGATCCGCGTCCATTCGGCCGACGGCTGGCTGCACTGCGTGGATCAAGGCGGCGCCCGAGAGTGGGATCCCGTGCCTGTCGGCGAGCCGCTGGGTTGGGCGGCGCCCGTGGTGGATGCCGACGGCAATGCCTACGTTTCTGCCTACGGCGGCGGCCTGCTCAAAGTGACCGCGCGCGGCAACTTTAAGAACACGCCGTTTTTCCGCACCCGGCAGAAATTCGACTCGACGGGTGTGATCTATCAAGGCGTCCTGTACATCGGCAGCGAAGACGCTTATCTGTATGCGATCGAACTAGGCGACGAAACCGGGCGGAACCTGTGGGACCCGTTGGACAACTGCGGCAAGACCGATTGGTTCATCAATTCCGCACCCGCCATTACCCCCGATGGGATGATTGTCGTGGCGGGACGTGACGAGAATCTCTACGGCTTCCACCGCGACGGCAAACTGGCTTGGAAGATCCACATCCCCGGCCAGATGCTCTCCTCGCCGCTGGTCGGCGGCAATGGCGACATCTACATCGGGAACAGCCTCCTCCGCGTGAACCAAAAAGACCGTGGCAAGATGGTCTGCGTCGATGGTTCCAGTCATCGAGTCCGTTGGGAATACGATGCCAAAGGAGCCGTCGAGTCCATTCCGGTGATTGGTGACGACGATGTCCTGTATTTTGGCGACAATGCCGGTTACGTTCACGCTTTGCGCCCGGATGGACACTGCCTGTGGACGACCAACGTGCGGTCGACCGTACGCTCGGCCGGCATGATCGTCGGCCCCAACCGTCTGGTTTTCGGCACCGACAACGGGTCGATGATCGGGATCTTGTGCTCGTCTGGGGGGGTGTCTCGCAAAGGATGGGCGAAATACATGGCGAAAAACCGTTGAGATGAGTACAATTCCCTGCAGGATGCGTTTTACTTGCTGGCGGGGGCGTGGTCCGGAGATACTGGAGCAGCAATCGCAGGACTCGTTCTGCCAACCACTTAGGGCCGTGTGCAGTGGTCATTTCTCCATTGCCGCGGGAGAGCGTACTTCCACAGGAGAAGAGGGATGAGAGTTACAGCACTTGGTCTGTTGCTGATCGGGCTACTGGCCACGAGCGCATCGGCCCGTATTTGGTCGGATTCCAGCGGCAAAGGAAAGGTCGACGCCGAGTTTGTCGGCATGGAAGAGGGGCAAGTCAAGCTCCAATTCGCCCGGACCGGCAAGGTTGTTTTGGTTCCGCTGGGGACGTTGAGCGAAGAGGATCAACAGTTTGTCAAAGTCGAGATTGCTAAGCAGGAGGCGGCCAAAGAAGCCGAGAAGGGTCCGCCCGATCGGTTTACGCAGGCGATCACCGGGGATCCGACCAATCCCGCGAACTACATCAGTCGGGGCATGGCCCGGACGAGCCGAAAGGATTTCGACGCCGCCATTCAGGACTTTACCAAAGCCATTGAGTTGAATCCCACGGATCCGACGGCCTACAATGGCCGCGGCTTGGCGTATCAGAGAAAGAACGATCTGATCAATGCCCAGAAGGACTTTAACGAGTCGATTCGTTTGGATCCCAAACTGCCCGCAGCCTATCGCAATCGCGGCGAGAATTTGAGAAAGCTGGCTTTGGATGCCAAGCAGAGCGTTCCGGAGTTGGACGAAGCCATCGAAAAATGGCAGCAGTTTTGGAATCACGCCCGACAGGGAAACTTGAAGACAACGCCTTGGCAACCGCTGAACGCGACCAAAGGCGATGTCAGCCGTCCGGCGGCCCTGCAGCAGATGGCAAAGTTTGACATCGAGTTCTCCGAACGTCTGGAACGCGACTACGGCGGGCACTGGGGAGGCCATGGCGGCCACGGCGGTCACGGCGGTCCTGGCCACGGCGGTCACGGTCCGGGTTGTCCGTGCGACGTCTGCACGGGTGCCATGACGGCACCGGGCTTGGGCGTCTATCCCCCGCAGGTGATGAAGGGCGAGACGATTACGCTGGTGGGCAATCCTTCGCTGCTGGCTCAGGGCATGCCCAGCGAAGCCAAGCCGGGCGACAAGCGGGCAGCGGCGGCAGGCCCCAAAGCCGCTGTGGACAGCTGTGATTTCTACCGCGACGTCGATGGCGACGGCAAGTTCAGTGCGGAAGTCGACCAGTTCCTGGGTGCCGATAGCGACGGCAAAGACGGCTTCACCCTCGAAGTCTCGACCGCAGCATTCCCGCCAGGACCGCAAAGCTACTTTGCCGTGCCGCGCGGCAAGCCGGGATCGGGAACGGGAGCGACGCCCGAAGAGTTGCTGGCGGCGGCGGAATCCCTGGAGAAAGCCGCCCAGACGCAGAAGGGCCTGGCTCAGGCCTGCGAAGCCGGCACGGCCGACGGCATGAGCGCCGAACAGAGCAAGGATATCGGGAAACAGCAGGAAGGCGTTTCGGCCGAAGCGGCGAAGGTCGCCGAGAAGCTCGCCCAGGCCACGCCGGAACTCGCCGGCGCGCTGAAGGAAGCCGCCAAGCCGATGACGGCGGTCAAGAACCTGATGAATACCGCCGCCTCGAAACCGGGCGAAGCCTGCAAGCCGGAAGCCGAGAAAGCTGGTGCCAAGGCGAACGAAGCCGCCGAAAAACTGGCCGATGCCGCATCCCAACTGCGCGAAGCCGCCGAGGCCGCCAAGGCCAGTGCCCAGCAGAATCCGGGCCAGGCACCGCCGGACGCGCTTGCCGGCCAGCCGACCAGCGGCCGGAACGAGATCCTGGCGGCCGCCCCGATCGGACCCCGCGGCGTGGGCGGACCCGGCGGTGACGGCGGTGATAACGGCGCTGACGAAGACCAGGACATCATCATCGAACGGGCGACGGAGTTGGTCGAAGATCGCAACTATGACGAGGCGGTGTTTGAATACGATCGCCTGCTGCAGCAAGATCCGGACAACGTGGCGTTGCTTCGCGATCGCGCGGCGACCCAGTTGCTGCGGGGCGGCTACGATCATGCCATCCGGGACTACGACCACCTGCTGACGGTTCGGCAGGAGCCGGACGCAGATTTGTACTATAACCGCGGTTGCGCGCTGCTGGCCGCCGGCCGACTGGAGGACGCGCTCAGCGACTTTACCAAATCGGTCTCCATGAACGAGACCTGGAGTCTGGCGTACAACAATCGTGGCGTGACCTATGCCAAGTTGGGCAAGTACGACCTGGCGGTCGCGGATTTTAGCGAAGCGATCAAGCTGGAACCGGCCAACCGGCTGGCTTACCGCAATCGTGCGATGGCCTACCGCAAGCTCGGCGAGCTGCGCAGGGCCCAAGAGGATTACGACGTGATGGTCAAACTGGAGCGAGAAACGCCGCCCAGCGGTGTTCAATAGAGATCCGGTTGGTCTACCCTGTTCCAAGGCGAGGCGACCGAAAAAGCCACGGCGGTATCCGCCGTGGCTTTCTTTTTGCGCCCGCGTTGGCTAAACTGGATGCCACTATGGCTTCGCAGGACTTTGACATCGACTCGCTGGCAGCGTATCTGCATCTGGCGCCGCAACAAGTGGCCCGGATGGCGGATCGTGGCAAGTTGCCCGGCCGCAAAGTGTCGGGAAACTGGCGGTTCACCGAAGCGGAGATCCATCACTGGCTGGAGGACCGAATCGGGCTGTCTGACGAGGAGCAATTGGTCCAAGTGGAAAGCGTCTTAGATCGGCGCAATGGCCCGCAGGATGAAGTCGTTTCGCTTGCCAAGATGCTGCCGCTGGAGGCGATCGCCGTGCCGCTGCAGGCCAGAACGCGAGGTTCGGTGATCGGCCAAATGTGCGAACTGGCTGCGCAGACGGGGTTGCTGTGGGACGCGGAACGGATGGCACAGGCGGTGCGGGAGCGTGAGAACCTGCATCCCACCGCCCTGGACATCGGGGTCGCCCTGCTTCATCCGCGCCGGTCGATGTCCAATCTCTTGGCCGAACCGTTCCTCGCCCTGGGCCGGACCTATCAAGGAATTCCCTTTGGCGGCGCCCATGGCGGATTGACGGACATCTTCTTCCTGATCCTCTCGACGGACGATCGCGGGCATCTGCGGATGCTGGCTCGGCTCAGTCGCCTGCTCGGCGACAGCACGACTCTGGAAGGACTGCGATGCTGCGACGACCCGGCATCCACCCGGGACTGGATCGCGCTTCGCGAAGCGGAATTGTTCGGAGGCTCGTAATGCCGGGGAAACGCGTGCTCTTGGTCGGCGACTGGGCACATCGCGATTTCTGCGAAGCGGCGGATTGGCTGGCGGCGCAGGCGGAACCCACCTTCACCGCTTCCGTCACCGCGGGCTTGGCCGCCATCCGCCACGCCGGTGCGGCGAACCCGCTGGCGGAGACGACGGCGGAACCATCCGCGGCCCAAGGCGATTGCCAATCGGCTCCGCCCCGGCTGGTTCCCGACGTGATTGTGGTCGCCCAATCACGGCCCGGTCAGATTCGTCCGCTCGACGTCGAACGGCTGCACGCCGCCTCGCCGTTGTCGCGGCTGGTGGTCTTGGTGGGCAGCTGGTGTGAGGGCGAGTTGCGCAGCGGTCGGCCATGCCAAGGCGTGATTCGTGTCCTGTGGCACCAATGGCAACCGCGTCTGATGCCGTTTCTGCAGCCCGGTGCGGCGCCCATCCCTGGCTCGTGGCAGCTGCCGCGCACGGCCAGTCTGGACGAACGGCTGGCTTGTACCGTCGGACCCCGCTGGCCTCGCCACGAGGGCTTGGTGGCCATTCACGCCGATACCCATCCGACCTTTATGGCGCTGAGCGAAGCGTGCCACGCAGGCGGCTATGCCACCGTTTGGCACGTGTCCGAAGAATCGGTAGCGGCCAGCGGCGTCGTTGCGGCGGTGGCCGACGGCATCAGTTGCGACACGCCCGGAATCCGTTTCCTGCGGCAGACCATTCGCTGCCATCGTCCCGCCCCGGTTATCGCCTTGTTGGACTTTGTGCGGCGTCAGGACTTGGAACTGGCCAAATCCGAAGGCGTGTCCGCCGTCGTGGCCAAGCCGTTCCTGGTCTATGATCTGCTCTGGCACTTGGATCGTTCGGTGGCATCGTCCCGGGTCGAGCAGCAACCGCTCGCAACCGACAATTCCGCATGTTGGTCGTAGCGTAGACCTTCGTTCGCTCCGGTTAAAGAAATTCTGCCCTACAACGTTTTTTCCCAGTTGCATCGAATAGGAATCCCCCGTGCCCAGACTTTCCGAGAATGTTTCTTTGCCATCTGCCGCCAAAGGCACCTACGCTTTTGTGAGTCTCGGTTGTCCCAAGAATCTGGTGGACAGCGAGCGGATGCTGGGCCTGCTGCAGATCGACGGATACCGCCTGGTCCCCGATCCGGACGGGGCGGATTTCGTCGTGGTGAACACATGCGGATTCATCGAACAGGCGCGCGACGAGTCGTTTGCCGCCATCGACGAGATGCTGCAGCTCAAGGCGCAAGGCCGCCTTCGCGGAGTGATCGTCTCGGGCTGTTTGGCGGAGCGTCAGAAGGAACAGCTGTTGGCCGACCGCCCCGGCATCGATTCGCTGGTGGGCGTTTTCGCTCGCGACGAAGTCACCCGCGTTGCCGACCGCCTGTTGGGCCATCTGGACGAACAGCGGGCGGTATTCCAGCCGGCCCCGATTCGGCCGCTGTTGGACACCGACCGCCTGCGGATCACGCCGCGGCATTTTGCGTACCTGAAGATCTCCGAAGGCTGCGACCGGCTATGCACGTTCTGCGCGATTCCCAAAATGCGCGGCAAGCATGCGACCAAGCCGCTGGAGGATGTCGTCCGCGAGGCGCAGCAGCTGGCGGCGGATGGCGTCCGCGAACTGATCTTGGTCGCCCAGGACACAACGTATTATGGCATGGACTTGTACGGCGAGCCGCGGTTAGCCGAGTTATTGCGGCGTTTGGAGCAGGTGGACGGAATCGCTTGGATTCGCTTGATGTACTTCTACCCGATGTACATCGACGATGCGTTGATCGAGGCCATCGCGGCGTCGGATAAAATCGTCCCGTATCTGGACATCCCGCTGCAACACATCCATGACGAAATGCTCCGCCGCATGGCCCGCCGCGTTACGCAGCGGGAAACCGAGGAATTATTGGCCAGGCTGCGATCCCGAATTCCCGGTTTGACGTTGCGGACCACGCTGATCACTGGGTTTCCCGGCGAGACGGCCGATCAGTTCGAGGCACTTGTCGATTTTGTCCGCACGCAACGCTTCCAGCGTTTGGGCGTGTTCACGTATTCCTGCGAACCCGACACGCCCTCGGCAAATTTGCCGGACCATTTGCCGGAACAACTCAAGAACGAACGCCGCGAACGATTGATGGAAGTCCAACAGCAGATCGCTTTTGAATGGAACCAGGCTCAATTCGGGACCCGTAAACACGTGATCCTGGATCGCCCCGTACCTGGCGAATCGAACGTCTGGATCGGCCGGTCACACGCCGACGCCCCGGATATCGACGCCTTGGTGTACGTGACCGGTGGCAAGAAACGGCTGGCCGCAGGCGACATCGTGACCTGTGAAATCGTCGCCGCCCGGGAATACGACTTGATCGGCGTGGCTACGGGCAAGACGCTGTAGGGCGACCGAACGAAGAAAGGCTGCCCAAAGCGGCAGCTTGGGATGCAAGATCGCGAGCGGTTACTCGACAGCAACCGTCTTCCAGGGCGATTGATACTTCAATCCCAATTTGAGAATCCGCTGCAGAAGGGCTTCGTACGAGATTCCGCCGGTTTCGGCCGATTCGGCAAAGTCTTCGCCATAAGCCAGATTGGGATTGGCATTGGCTTCGAGCACAAAGACCTGTCCCGCCTCGTTCATCCGCAGGTCGATGCGGGCATAGCCGCTCAAGTGCAGTTCGCGGTAGACGCGTTTGCACAGCCGCGAGATCTTGGCGGCCAGGGCCGGCGGCAGGCCCTCGGCGGCGGTTGTGGTGATCCCGTACTTCTTCTGGTACTTCCGGTCCCATTTCACCTTGGCCGTGGCAATCCGGGCCACGTCGTCCGGCAGGCCGCTGAACACCAACTCCCAAATGGGGAATGTTTCCAGCCGCTGGTTCCCGATCACCCCCACATAGAACTCGCGGCCCTCGATGTATTCTTCGACCAGCGCGTCGGCTCCCAGTCGCTGCTGGACGAACGTGATGCGGGCCGCCAAAGCCTCGCGATCCCGCACCACGGAGGCTTGGGCGATGCCCAACGACGCGTCCTCTGCCACCGACTTGACGATCAGCGGAAAGCGGAGCGAGGGCATCCGCTTCAGGGCCTTGCCTCGGGGAAAGACGGCGAATCGCGGCGTGGCGACGCGGTGAAACCGCAGGATCTTCTTGCTCAACGCCTTGTCGCGCGACAGCAACATGCCGCGGGGATTGCACCCCGTATAGGGCTGCCGCATCAGTTCCAGGTACGACACGATCGCGCTATCGTAGACCGCCAACCCGTGGAATTCTTCCAACAGCATAAAGGTGATGTCGGGCGACCAATCAAGAATCGCACGCCGAATCGGGCTCAGGTCGTGCTGTACGCCGAGCGGGTGCACCTCGTGGCCCATGTTGTGGAGGGTGGCGACGACGTCGAACTCGACTTTCCAACGGTCGATTTCTTCGTCGCTGTATCCGTCCATGCTTTCCGGCGGGACGAGACCTTCGCGGACCAAAACGAGAACCCGAAGTCGTTTCATAACGCCACTCGGTGACGGCCTTCGTGAAGATAGTTCATCGTTTGGACGGTCACCAGCACCAGCGAGTCGCGCTCCACTTCGTCGGCAGGCCGATGCAGGCGGAGTTTCAGCTCGCGGCAGCGTTGGATCATCTCGTCCAAGACTTCATTGATCGTATATTGGTATTCGCCGGTCCAGCGGGCGACTTCGCGCCGCAGCGACGGCCTCAGCCGGCGCAGGAAAGCCGCCGCCGATGGACAGCGGGCGTGCTCCCGAGCATCGGAAAACAATCGCCGCAGATCGTGGTCGTAAAAGTTGGGATGGTCCAGACCGTAATGGTAACGCTTCTTCTCGTAATGCTCTCGCAACGTGGTCCGCAGTGTGGCGACGGAATCCACCCGCTCGCGCGAAGTCACCTTGGGCTTCTCCTGCGAGATCTCCCCCATCAACTGGTCGACGTACTCGAGCTTTTTCAGCGCCGGCCAGCCTTGATACTGCGACCGCCACCGTGACTTGGGCTTGAGCCACACGGCGAACGTCTCAGCAAAGTCCTCGACGGGATGACTTTGTGCGTACCACGAGTCCAGGTGCAGCACGAAGCTGCGGCTGTACGGCTTGGGCGAATAGTACTGTGGATAAGGTTGGGATGCCGATCCGAACGTCTGCCGCCAGCTGCGCAGGTGCCGCAGGCGATACGCATTTTCGATCGCATGGCCCGCTTCGTGCCGCAAGATCCTCATGCACCAGGTCTCGGTGCCGCCCTCGACCTCCAGCATCTGCTTTCGTTCCAGCCGGATCAGCCGGGGATGGGCCAAATAGAAAGGAATGGCGATTCCCGGCACGCCGTCGGCGGCAAACCATTCATCGGACAGCCAGCAATGCGGCCTAAAACCGATCCCTTTGGCCTCCAATTCGCGATACAACTCGTCGATACGATCTTCCAGCGGCGTGCTTTCGATTTGCACCCGCAAATCGCAAAACCGCAGATCCAGCAGTTCGCTCTCCGACAGTTTGTTTAGATGCCGGGGACCAAAGCTTCGCCAGATGCGAAGCCCGTACCGCCGTCGCCGCCGTTGAACGGAACTCACTCTTATCCTTTCCCGCCGCTGGAGACCGCTGAGAAACTGCGACAGGCACCCGTTTCCCAGGGAAAGCGACATTGCCGACCGCCGGGGCCCGGCACAGCATTCTATAGGGGAAAATCCTCTTTCGTGGCCTGTTGCTGGTAAATGGGCATGTGCCGGTAGTAGACCTCCAGCACCATGGTGGCCAGCGACGTGTTGTACAGTCGCCCACCGTCTTCGGCGCCGTGCCCACCCGAGAAGAACCAGCTGCCTTGCGCCGGCCCGTCTTTGGATTGGCTATTGACCAAAAAGTCCCGCATCTTCGAGTTCCAGTTGTCCCACACCTCGTCACCAAACTGCCGGCAAACCTGCGTGGCGTAGTAATTATAGTACATATTGGCGTTGTTCCCCATCGAGGGGCCCTGATTGTTGATCCAGTCGACCCCGCGTTTCAGCGCCTCGTGCTCGTGCTTCCAACCCAAGTACATTCGGCACAGCAGCCCGATCGCCGTGGTCGCCGCGCCTTTCCCGGGACTGGTATACCCGTAAAACGAGCCGCTATCCGCTTGGACGGTGTCCAGGAATTTGATCGACCCGCGGATGGTCAGCGGATTCACGTTCAAATAGGACATGTGCCCGCTTTTCAGCGCCATCAGCTGCCAGCCCACCACTGACGTGTCGCCGGGCTGTCGCGGCTGATACCGCCAGCCGCCGCCAATCGGGTCTTGAGCGTAGGAAATGAAATTCAGCGAAGCTTGCGCGGGAGCCATCAGCGCCCGGTCCTGGGTCATGCCATAGGCCTCGCACAGGGCAATCGCCGCCAAGCCGTGCGAGTACAAAGTGCCTTCCGGCTCGTTCATCGCCCCGTCAGGCTTCATGTTACCAATCAAATATCCCAGTCCGCCTTGAACGGTCGCTTTGTACTTGCCTTCCTTGTGCGTCTGGCCAGCCCCCAAGAAAGGCAAGATCGCCATCGCAGTGGCGCCGCGGCGAGCCTGCACCTTGGTGCCCGGTCGGTCGGACGTCCGCGGGCGGCCATTGACGATCGGACCGATTCGATGATCGAAGCTCCACCCGCCGTCCGGCAACTGGTGATCGGCAATCCACTTCAGTCCCGCGGCCACTGCCGCTTCGCTGGCGTCGCTGCCGCCCGCCTGTTTCGCCATCCGCGCTCGCGCCTCGGCGCTGCCGCGGCCATCGAAACCGGTCCCCGTATGACTGCCGACCTCCTTCATCAGGTCGTTGCGCGGAGCCGTCTCCTGGCTGAAATCCACCAATTCGACGGAGATCGCCGCCTGGTCGATATCGCTGGAAACGATCACTTCCGTGACATCCTGCGGAATGGCTTCCGTAATCATGTCCATGGGCAGCGTGGCGTCGCTCATCACCGCATCGACGTCCACGGGGGGTGTCAACTGCTCCTCGAACTCCTCGATCTCCTCCAGCTCTTCCCCCGCGGCGGCGGTGATGATCGCCTTGACTTGGTCCACGTTCCCGCCCACCGTGATCATCGCCATCACCAACAGGCCAACCGCGTGGACGATCATGCTGACAAGCCACGCCGGCATGGCGGTGAAGAACAGGAACCGATGCCCAACGGCCTCCTCTTCCAGTTCTTCCTCGTCATCGTCGTAAGCTTCCGCTTCCGCCGCCCTGGCCTCCATCGCTTGCTGTTTCACTTCCGCACTCATTTTACTCATCCACTCCGTTTCGCCCGTATTCCGGAAAAACAGACCTGACGTTATCGTTACATTAACCGTTCCGACGGAGAACGCAAGGTCCACAAGATAAATGTTGGAAACGACTTGCGGCCGTTTTTTTGCAGCTTGCGCTAGTTATTCGAGGGGCCTGGATTCGATTATTCCGATCGCAGCCACGGCTCCGGCGCATTTTTTTGTTCGCCTCTGTCCCGATCAGGCTGTTTTCGATTAGAATGCGGCCTCGCAGAAGTGTTAATTGTCACTGGAGTAGGTGAGTGGAATGGGTAAAAAAGGCAAAGGAAAGAAGGCCGAGGTGGTCTTTTTGGTGTGTGAGGAAACGGGCGACCGCAACTATGCGCTCCGCCGAAAGCCGGGTGGAGAGAAGCTGAAGCTGAAGAAATACAGTCCTCGGCTGCGCCGGCACACGGTTCACAACGAAAAGAAGAAATAGCGGCCGCGGCCAGAAGACAAAGGCTCGGATGGACAAGATTCCATTTTGCCGGGCGATCCGTTACCCATCGGGTGGGTCGTCAAGCGGGCGAAATTGAATTCGGTACGCCGGAGCCCCTTATACTGGTTATCGGGGTCAGGATGTAGCTCGGCCCGCGCGGCCGCAGGGAGCAGGACGGTCATGGAGCGGCGCTGGCGGATACGACCGCATGACGAAGCACGGATCGCGGCCCTGGAACGCGCTGCGGGTGTTTCGCCCGTGGTCGCCAAATTGCTGTTAGCACGCGGTATCGGCGATCCCGAGCAGGCTCATTCGTTCTTGGACGCCAAGCTGACGGGACTGCGCGACCCGGAATTGCTGCCAGGCTTGACGGCCTCCGCCGACCGGGTGCATGCGGCCGTCCAGCAGGGACGCCGCATCGTGATCTACGGCGATTACGACGCCGACGGGATGACGGCGACCGGACTGCTGTTCTGCTGCCTGCGTTTGCTGGGCGCCAACGTGGGCTGTTACGTCCCCAATCGGCTGGAAGAGGGCTACGGCCTGAGCGACGAAGCGTTGCAGAAACTGGCAGCCCGCGGCGCGTCGATGGTGATCTCGGTCGATTGCGGGATCGGCAGCGTGGCCGAAGCCGAAACGGCGCGGCAGCTTGACATCGAGCTGATTGTCACGGACCACCACGAGTTGAGCGGTGGGGATGCGCTGCCCGCGGCGGCGGGGATCGTCCATCCTCGCTTGCCCGGCAGCAGTTATCCGTTCGGTGGCCTGTGCGGCGCGGGCGTGGCGTTCAAACTGGCATGGGCCCTCTGCCAGCGAGCCAGCGAAGCGAAACGCGTCAAGCCGGCGATGCGGGATTTCCTGCTCGCTGCGGTCGGTTTGGCGGCCATCGGCACCGTAGCCGATGTCGTGCCGCTGCTGGACGAGAACCGCATCCTGGTCCGGCACGGACTGGTCAGTCTCCGCGAGCGGCCCCAGCTCGGCATCGCCGCGCTGCTGCGGGTGACGAAATTGGACCAGAAGCCGCAATTGAGCGCCGAGGATATTGCGTTCATGCTGGCCCCTCGATTGAATGCCGCCGGGCGATTAGGCCAAGCGGCGTTGGGCGTCGAGTTGATCACGACCGAATCGCCGACGCGGGCCGCCAGTCTGGCCGAATATATCCACGAGTTGAACGGCAGCCGGGAGACATTGGAGCGCAGCGTCTATTTGGCCGCCCACAAGCAGCTGAAGGAACAGTTTGACGCCGAGGCGGAGCCGGCGCTGGTCCTGGCGGGCGTCGGCTGGCATCTGGGCGTGATCGGCATCGTCGCCGGGCGGCTGGCGGAAAAGTACCACCGGCCCGTGGTGATTATCTCTTGGGATCAAGTCGGCGCCAAACCAGGGATCGGCTCCGCGCGGTCCGTCGCCCGCTTGAACCTGCACCAGGCTTTGGCCGCTTGCGAACGGCACCTGGTCTCGCACGGCGGCCACGCGGCGGCGGCCGGTTTGAAGATCGAAGAGTCGAAGCTCGAGGCCTTCCGCGCCGATTTCTGCGAGCACGTAGCCGCTCAGATGTCGCACGAGGATCGGGTTGCCGAAGTCCAGATCGATGCCGAGGCCACGCTCGGCCAACTGACGCTGAAGACGGTCGAACAGATGGAACAGTTGGCGCCCTTCGGCAATGCCAATCCGCGGCCCGTGCTGTGCGCCAGCGGCGTGACGCTGGCCGATCCGCCGCGGCGCATAGGCAGCGGCGAGCGGCACCTGTCGGTGCGCGTGCGTCAGCATGGCGTGACCGTCCGCGGCGTGGCCTTTGGACAGGGCGAGGCGGCCGACGAACTCGCGGGGATGACGGCGCCGCTGGACCTCGCCTTCCGCCCGGTGATCAACGACTTTAACGGCCGCCGTAGTGTCGAAATGCATTTGGTCGATTGGCGTTCCTCCACGCTCCCGGCATTGGCGGGACGATAGACCGAGCCCCCTATGAACCCCAGCTTTCTGTTTGCTGTCTGTCAGCGCGGTACCGAGAACGTCCTCAAGCAGGAGGTCGCTCGCGAGTATCCGAACTTTCGCTTTGCCTACTCGCGATCGGGCTTCTTGACGTTCAAGCTGCCGGAGGACCAGCCGTGGACCGAAGACGCCGAATTGCGGTGCGTGTTCGCCCGCGCGCATGGGTTGTCGTTGGGCAAAGTCCAGGGTGGCACGGCAGAGAATCTGGCCGCGGCGTTGTGGCAACTGGTGGGCGACCAGACGTTCGATCACTTGCACGTTTGGCAGCGGGACACCGCGTGTCCCGGCGAGGGCGGTTTCGAGCCGGGCCTGACGCCGTTGGCCGAGGAAGTGGGCCGGGTGATCGCCGAGCGAATGCCGGTCGCGGCGTCCCGCGTGGAACCGCCGAGCGTGAATCGAGTGGCCAGGTCGGGGCATCGCATCTTGGACTGCATGTTGGTCGAGCCCGACCAATGGTGGATCGGCTGTCATCGAGCGGCGAACATGCCGTCGCGTTGGCCGGGCGGGGTGCCGAAAATCGAATTGCCTGACGAAGCCGTATCCCGTGCCTATCTGAAAACGGTGGAAGGCTTGCTCTGGTCGCGGCTGCCCATCCAGCCGGGCGATCGATGCGTCGAGATCGGCAGCGCACCGGGCGGCTCGTGCCAGGCTTTGCTGGAGCGTGGTCTGCAGGTGGTCGGCATCGACCCGGCCGTGATGGATCCCGCCGTCTTGGCACATCCGAACTTTACGCACGTCCGCGCGCGGCCCACTTCGCTGAAACGCAGCGAGTTCCAGGGCATCCGCTGGCTGACTGCCGACTTGAACGTCGCCCCGGCACAAACGCTGGACGCGGTCGAGCACATCGTCAATAACCGCGAGGTGCGCGTCCGCGGCATGCTGCTGACGTTGAAACTGCCCGACTGGAGCCTGTCGGATCAAATTCCGGCTTACCTGCAGCGCGTCCGCTCGTGGGGCTATCACTACGTCAACGCGCGTCAACTGGCCTTTGATCGGCAGGAGATCTGCATTGCCGCGTTGCGGTCCCGCGAGCTGCGCCGCCCGCCGGATCCTCGGCAACGGGCCAGGCGAATCGGACCGCGCCGCCCTCAGGTCCCGGAAACATGAGTGGCCCCCCGCATCGCGTCCGCCGCGAATGGAAGCATCGTCGATGGTCATTGCACTTGGGTCTTGAATTGCTGCTTTGTTTCGTATTACGTATTTCGAGTTTTCTATTTGTGTCGCCGGCGCCGTTCGCATTGCGTTTGGGGTGCATGGTACTGCTGGTGTTTCCGGGCTGTTCGGCCGAACCAGCTTCCCGCAGCGCGAGTCCTCCCAAAGCGGCGGACAGCGGCGTTTTCGACGCCCAAGTTCGCTCGGTCCGCGACGGCCAAACGGACTGGATCGCCGTTGAAACCGAGGAAATCTCCGACGAGCAACTGCAACAGGTACAGGATTTGACGCCGCTGCGAGAACTGCTGCTCGAGCAGACTTGCATCACGGACGCGGGGCTGGACCAATTGGCCAGCTTGACGCAACTGGAGCATCTTCGTCTGCGCGGCGCCGCCATCACCGATGCCGGCGTGCGCAAACTCACACATCTGAAACGATTGAGGATTCTCAACTTGCCTCAAGGCGTGTTCTCGGACGTCGCTCTGGCCGAACTGGTCAGCTTGCCGAACTTGGAATTGCTGCGATTCGGCAGCCCGCAGGTGACCGACGTCGGTCTAGCCCACTTGCGACGGATGCTCAATCTGCGATTCGTCCATATCATCGGCTCGCCCATCACCGACCACGGCCTGCAGTATTTCGAAGGCTTGCAGGATCTGGAATCGCTGTACCTGGATGGCACGCAGGTCACCGATACCGGCATCGCCTGGCTGCTGCAGGCCCTGCCCGAGTTGCACGTCCACATCGACCAAGAGCACGCCGATTTCGACCCTCGCAAGGGCGACCACGAGCACTAGCCCGCCGCGTTCACAACGACGTAGCACAGGCTGCCCGCCTGTGTACAATGGACAGCACGCGGTAGAATCTCTTTCCATGCCCGCAGACCTGATAACCTGGAACGAAGGGCCAAGTTGCGTTTCTTGCTCGCCATGATCCCCTGGAGGACTGCCCGATGAAGCGATACCGCTTGCTGTTGATTGCGTTGCCGTTGTGGCTCGCGGCACCCGCCGCTCCCGCGTCCGAGCCGCTGGCCGGTTCGACGCCGAACATCATCCTGATGATTACCGACGACCAGGGCTACGGCCCAATCGGCCGCCACGGACATCCGTGGATCCAAACGCCTCACCTGGACCAATTGTACGACCAGAGCGTCCGTTTCACGCGGTTTCTCGTCAGCCCCACCTGCGCACCCACACGCTCGGCCATGATGACCGGCCGCCATGCGATGCGAAACGGCGTGACTCACACCATTCTGGAACGCGAACGCATGACCCTGGACGCCGTGACGCTGCCCCAGGTATTGAAACAGGCCGGCTACCGCTCCGGGATTTTCGGCAAGTGGCATCTCGGGGACGAAGAGCCCTACCAGCCGCATCAGCGCGGTTTTGACGAGGCGTTTATTCACGGCGCCGGCGGAATCGGCCAGGCCTACGATTGCAGCTGCGCCGACGCCCCCGGCAACAAGTACTTCGACGCGGTGATCCGCCATAACGGCTCGTTTGTCAAGACTCACGGATACTGTACCGATGTTTTCTTTGACGCCGCCCTGGGCTGGATCAAGCGAGTCAAGGACGACGACTCGCCGTTCTTTGCTTACATCACCACCAACGCGCCCCACGGCCCCTTTATCGCGCCGCCCAAGAACGCGAAACGCTTTACGGACCTTGGTTTCGGTGAACAGCAAGCAGGCTTTTACGGGATGATCGAGAATATCGACGAGAATGTGGGCCGCTTGCTGGAACGGCTGGAGGCGTGGAACCTGCAGGCCAACACGGTCGTCATCTTCATGTCCGACAATGGCATGACCGGTGGCGGCTCTGGCAAGGGCGTGATCGGCATGACGCCGGACGGCAAGAAACTCGAATTCTACAACGCGGGGATGAAGGGGCTGAAGGGCAGCGTCGACGAGGGCGGGGTGCGGGTGCCGTTCTTCGTCCGCTGGGACGGGCGGATCGCGCCGGGCCGCGACATCGACCGCATCGCGGCTCATCTCGACATCCTGCCGACCTTGGCCGCCTTGGCCGGTGTCCCGGTTCCCCAAGGGCAGGTCGAAGGTCGCAATCTGCTGCCACTGCTGCAGACGCCGGACACGCCGTGGCCCGACCGCTACATGTTCAGTCACAAAGGACGCTGGAAGACCGGCGACAGTCCTGACAATCACCAGTGGAAAGATTTTTCGGTCCGCAACCAGCGGTTCCGCTTCGTCGAGAACGTCGCCCTGTACGACATGCAGAACGATCCGGGCCAAACCACTAACGTGATCGCGGAACATCCCGAACTGGTTCAACAGATGCGAGCCGCTTACGACGACTGGTGGAAAAAGACCCGCCCACTGATGGTCAACGAAGACGCGCCCATGTCGCCGACTCGGCCGTTCCATGAATGGTACAAGCAGCAACTGGAGACGACCGGGATCCCCGACTGGGCGGCGCCGCAGTTGTGAGTCGCGCTGGAGTTCACGCTCGCACATTGCCAAGTACACGTCCAAGAACGATTTCGTAGGACGGAATGCATTCCGTCTCAACGGACTGAAGTCTGTTCTACCAAGAAATCGTGGAGAAAATCTTGGACAGGTGCTAAGCTTGACACAAGGATTTCGCTAGATCAAGGTGAAGTTAATCGCTTTTGCCGATTTGGCTTGTCATTTGGAATGACCTATAATGCACTCAACGTCCAAGCCGTTTTCCGTGGCCCGGTGGCCGAGGCAGCCATGTCCAAAATCTTTCGCGTCCTGATGGTGCTCGCCCTTGTGGGGGCTGTGATCGGCTACTTCCGTAACTGGTACACGGTCTCGCGCCTCGACGAGGAGCAGTACATCAACCTCAACGTCAAAATCAATCGCCAGCGGGTCCGGGAAGATCTGCAACGGGCGGCACAGCGCGCTCAAAGCGTCGCGGGGCAAGCCCAGCCGGACGACGGTGCCTCGCCGGCCACGGAACAGAACGGATACGGCCCCTACTACGGTCAGTAGAGGGAGATGCGATCGTTACGCATGACCGCGGCGCAAGGCCATGTCGGTCTCCCAGCTGGGTTTCTCCTCGACTTACCCCCCCCGTTCGACGAGGGATGTGATTGGGATCGAGGCAGTGGGTCAGGGCCATGTCGAATGGGCTTCTCGATCAAGGTTCCGACCATTGGATCGAGGTATTCCTACGGCACAACCTTGAAACAAATCACCGTTGTGTCGCCGCGGATGTACATCCGCCCGTTGGCGATTGTCGGTTGCTGCGGGCGGCCCAGTTCGATTCCCAATGCAACTCGGCCCAATTCGCGATAGCCTTCGCGGCCGGCCTCGGCCATGACCAATTCGTTCTTCTTGGTCAACGCAAAAATCAGCCCGTCGGCGACGACCAGGTTCTGTTCGCTGGTCCAATCCTCGCTGTCCTGCCGCCACAGCAAGCGGCCGTCATCCAAGTTGGTGCAGTGCAAGAAGCCGATTCGCTTGTTGCCGCCGAAGCCGAACACGGCATCGTCGTCAATGGCGACGGTGTTGTACATGTTCGTCTGCAGTTCCGTGCTGCGGTATAACTCGCGACAGCTGATCTTGCCGTCCTTGACTTCCATCTGCAGGCAGGCCGAGAAATTGCGGTCTTTGCCTTCGCCGCCGCACACGAACAACCGCGAATCGACGGCGACAGGCGTACTGACCAGTCCGATGATGATTCCGGCCGGATACGGGTAGCGCCACATGACCTCGCCCGATTCGGCGTGGACGCCCAGCAGTTCGCGAGTCCCGTAGGTGGCCACGATGACTTGCGGGATGCCGTCGATGACATGGTACGTCAACGACGCCGGCGCGCCGAGTTCCCGCTGTTTGTCCGACGTGTTGGCCGTCGCCCAGCGGAGCGCGCCGGTCCGCTTGTCCAAGGCCACCAGCACGACTTGCTGCGGGTTGTCGGCGCCCACGTACAGCGTGTCGCCAACCACCAGTGGCGTCGAAGCCTCGGTGCCCCAAAACGTCTCGTTGGCCCGCCACAACTCGGTGCCGTCCATGTTCAGGCACACGATCGGACAGCGCATTTCCCAGACGTCCTTCTCGAAAATGTCGTAGGGGATGAAATAGACGCGGTCCTCGTCGACCACCGGCGAAGTCGTGGTGCCCCATTCAAAATGCCGGTTGGGCTTGGGCAGCAGCAAGTGTTTCCAGCGCGTGGCTCCGGTCGTCGGATCGAGGCACACCGCCCATTGCTGCTCGTCGGTCTCGGCGGCGGTGAACGCCAGTCCGTTGGCTTCGACGACCGCGCTCTTGCCATGACCGACCTCGACGCGCCACAACTCCTGCGGGCCGCCAGCCGGCCATTGCCGCAGCAGACCCCGGACGTCGTACACGCTGTTGCCATGATTGGGCAGAAACCGCGGCAGGTCCGCGTGCTGCGTTTCGTCGGCGGCAGTCGCCAGCATTGTACCGGACGGCGAAATCAGTCCTACGGCGGCAACCAGTGCTGCCAAGACGAGTCGTGAACGAGTCGTATGCTTCATGTCGGCGTGCTCCCAGGCAGTGGGGGGAAGGAGGGGTAGGGGCATCGTGGCCGTAGACCGCGGCTGGGCCCTCCCATCACGGCCAGAGCCCGCAACGACAAACGATATCTGACGATTGGCCTATCTGGTCTTCTTGGCCCCTTTGGGCGTCAGAACCTCGACCGCTTTCTTGATGTCCGACACGCGAACGAAGACCATCCCGTGGGTCGTGTCCGAGCTGCCGTAAGCGTACTCGATGTTGACCTTGGCGCGAGCCAGTTTGCCGGCCGCTTCGGCCAGTTTGCCGGGGCTGTCCGGCAAGTCCAGCGCCAGGACGTCATTTTCCACTACCAGCATGCCGTGCTCGCCCAGCACATGAATGGCCTTGCGGGGATCGGTCACGACCAGCCGCACCACCGCATGATCGACCGTATCGGAAATCGAAATGCCGCGAATGTTGATCTCGTGCTCACTCAGCGTCCTGCACATCTTGGCCAACACACCCGGTTTGTTTTCCAGGAAAATCGACAGTTGTTTTTCGATCATGGCCGTCCCTCACTGAGTTAAGTGTTACGATTGGCATCCGTGCGCAAGCTCTTCTCGCGCATTGACTATCATATCATACTCGCAATTCCGGTCTGGGGACCAGGGAGGAAACCTTGTTTTCCTCGCGTTTTGGATCGTTCGCGAGATCATGGTCAGGTTCCGGTTGTGCGGCACGGCGCTAGCCAGGATTATTCACAAGGTAGGACGGATTGCCAATCCGTCCATGAGTTCGTGACGGATTGGCAATCCGTCCTACGAATTGAACACCTTATTCCTGCGCGGTCGCTTAATCCGCGCCGACGGTGTACAATATCAGGGTGGCTTTCACGAGCGGAGCAGAACCATGCGGTCGCTGGCAGGACAATTGTTGGTAGCATCGCCTCGGCTTCCCGACGAGAATTTCAGTCGCTCCGTCGTGCTGATCATTCACCACGACGAACACGGGGCTTTGGGTGTGGTCTTGAATCGCCCCGCGGACAGCACGGTCCGCGAGGTCTGGGAATCGTTGTCGGATGATCCGTGCGACAGCGACGAACCGGTTCATATCGGCGGGCCGGTTAGCGGACCGTTGATGGCGCTGCACACGAATGAAGAATGTGCGGAGTCGGAGGTCTTGCCCGGCGTGTTTTTCGCCACGCATCGAGACCGGTTGAACCGGATTGTGCAAGAGCCGGAATTCCTGTTCCGGATCTACAACGGCTATTCCGGTTGGGCGTCCGGCCAGCTGGAGAGCGAGCTGAAATTCGGCGGTTGGATGCTGCTGCCCGCCTCCTTTGATTACGTGTTCGGCGACACGGACAGGATGTGGCAGAAAGCGGCGCAGGAGATCGGCGAGCAGATCATCAGTCCGCTGCTGAATGACGTGCCGCTGCCGGAAGATCCTGCCTGCAATTGAGCCATCCATGCCCCCGACTTCCACGTTATTTGCCGCTGGCAGCATGCAAAGCGAACAGCTGTTGTTCACCGTCCTGGTCCAGTTGCTGGTGATCATGGCGGCGGCTCGCATCTTCGGCTCGCTATTTCGCGCTCTGCGGCAGCCGATCGTAGTGGGCGAGATCGCGGCGGGTCTGATCCTCGGGCCCTCGTGTTTCGGTCATTTCTTTCCCGAGACGTCGGCTGCGGTTTTCGATCCTGCGGTCAGCGACGTGTTCGGGGTGCTCAGCCAGTTGGGCCTGATTCTGCTGTTGTTTGTGGTGGGCCTGGAGTTCGACTTCAGCCATTTGCGACTTCATGGCCGCTCGGCCGTCGCGATCTCGCTGACGGGCATCTTGTTGCCGTTCTTGCTGGGGGCGGTCTTGGGTTTGGCGATGCATCCGCATCTGGAGCCCGTGGCGTCCGGCGCGCCGGCGTCGCGGCCGGGGTTCATTTTGTTCATGGGCGTGGCGATGTCGATCACCGCGATTCCCATCCTGGGCCGGCTGATGATGGAACTGAACATCACGCGGACCAAGATCGGCGTGATTACGATTTCGGCCGCGGCGGTGGATGACGCCTGTGGCTGGATCTTGCTGGCGACGATTTCGAGTGTCGTCCAAGCCCGATTCCAAATTTGGTTGACGCTGCAGATGGTGGCCCAAACGGTCGGATTCTTCCTGCTGGTGCTGCTGGTCCTCCGCCCGTTGTTGAAGCGGTTCGTGCGGCATTCGTTGGAGCGGGGCGGCGGCGATATGGGGATGAACGGTCTGGCGGTGATCTACGGCGTCTTGTTCCTGTGTGCGTTGATCACCAGCATGATCGGCATCTTTGCCATCTTTGGGGCATTTATGCTAGGCACCGTGCTGTCGGACGAGCCGCAATTTCGCGATGTGATGATCCGCCATCTGCGGAACTTCCTGACCGTGATTTTTCTGCCGATTTTCTTCACCTATACGGGCCTGCGCACAAACCTCGGTACCCTGAACTCGCCGCTGCAGTGGCTATTGTTTGCAGCCGTCCTGGGCTGTGCGGTGGCCGGCAAATTGGGCGGCTGCGGAATCGCGGCGTGGTGGAGCGGCTTCTCGCCGCGCGAGTCGCTATGCATCGGCACAATGATGAACACGCGAGCGCTGATGGAGTTGATCGTGATCAACGTGGGCCGAGACCTGGGCGTGCTGCCGGACAGCGTATTCTGCATGCTGGTTCTGATGGCCTTGGCGACCACGGTCATGACCACGCCCATGTTGTTGCGTTTCATGCGGGGAACGGAACTGGAGCCGTTCATCAGCAACAGCGGATTTTTAGGGCCCGGACGGATTCCCGGTTGATTCCGGAAAACCGCGCCAAGGTCTTCCGAAATCTGGCTTCATGGGGCGCGTTTGCGGCGCCGCTCGTCCCCTTGACAGACCCGCCTTACCGCCCTTAAGCTTTGCGCATCCTCGCCAAATGTTCGGCGATTGTTTTTCGCCGGCCGTTTGGCTTACCCCCGTTTAGCTTACCCGGTTTAGCCCACCCCGTGTTACCCTCCAAATTTCGACTGAAAGGGATTTTCATGCGTACCCTCCTGCTGCTCGCCGTATTGGCCACTTCCGCTGCGATCACCTCGACTGCAGAAGCCCAGTGGATGCGATCCCGGCGGTCTTCCGAATGCGCCAACGGCCAGTGCGGATCCAACGCGACGGGACAGGTCGCGCGGCAGGATCCGGGCGAGGTGGAACAAGCCGCCGTTCCCCAGACGCAAGAGGTCGAGCAGGCCACGGCGACCGAGCCGGCGGACGTTGCAGCTCCGACCAATCCCGCGCCGGCAACGGATCCCGCTGCGGCCCCATCCGACACCGCGGCGACGGTAGACGCCACCAACGGGACGCGGCCCAGCAGCGTCAGTTCGTCGCGGACGCGAACGGCCAATGATACCGCAAACGGCCGGTCGCTGCGGCGCATGCGCAGCCGCAACCGGGCTTGAGGTGCCTACCGAAACGTCGCGTGATTGGACAACGCCATTTCGGAATGCCGATTTGGCGTAAACGGTATTAGGAAGATACCTTGCGACGAAACGATTCACTGCCCGAAGGGGCGTTACCGATCCGCCCAGCGGCATCGCCCTGGGAAAGCTGCTAGCGTACGATCCGCACGTGCTGAATTCCGTTCTGCACCAGCCATTCCAGCCAAGCTTCCTGATCTTCGCTCAACTCGATCTCGGCCTTGGTCTCTGCGTCCAGCGGCGAGACGACGCAGACGACGAATTCGTCCAGCCAGCGTTTCGCATCCTCCAGCCGAATCCAGTATTCATCGGGTGGCAACGCCGGCACGCCGTGGTCGCCCGGCGGAGTCATAAAATAGACGATCTCGGTCCGGAAACGGTCCGGCATTGGGAAAGGCGGCAAGTCGGGTTTGTCGACGGAATAAACGTTCATGCACAGTCCGATCAAGCTGGATTTTCCAGGCCCTGGCCATTCTCCACTGCGTGCCAATTGTCACTATAGCGTGTTGAGGCTGGGTTGAGCATGAGACTTGCGTCGAAAACCGTTCCCAAAATGTCGATGGACCACTAAGATACCATGTCCGACCTTTTTTACCGAGAATCCGATCTCCCCTAGGAAAAACAAGGCCCGAAAGGCGAAACCCGATGGCCGCCGGTTCACATCGCCTCCGTCTGGGGGCGGTATCCTACTTAAACACCAAGCCGCTGGTGTTCGGACTGGCGGAGCGATTCCCCCAGTTGGAGATTGTGTTCGATGTGCCCAGCCGCTTGGCGGACCGCTTGCACTCGGGCCAGCTTGATGTGGCTTTGATTCCTTCGATCGAATACGCGCGTCATCGGGACTGCGTCGTGGTTTCCGACGCCTGCATCGGCTGTCGTGGTCCGGTCTTGAGCGTAAAGCTATTCAGCCGCAGGCCCATGGAGAAGATTCAAAGTCTGGCTTTGGACGCGGGCTCTCGCACCAGTGCCGTGCTGGCTCGCATCCTGCTGTGGGAACGTTATCGCCTGCGGCCCGTTCTGTCTTGGCTCGGCATCGACTGTGGGCCCGAGGCCACTGCGGCAGATGCCGTCCTGTTAATTGGAGATCGGGCGATCCATCCCCCGCAGGCGGATTTCGTGGATTGTTGGGATTTGGGAGACCAGTGGTGCCGCTGGTCGGAACTGCCCTTCGTGTTCGCGATGTGGATCGCCCGCCCGGCTATCGACATCTCCGAATTGGGCGAGATCCTCAGCTTGACCCGCGACGAGGGCGTCGCTCACCTGGCGGAAATCGCCCGGGCCGAGGCGGCGGGCGTCGGCCTGAGCCCCGACCAGACGCTGGACTATTTGAAAAACAACCTGCACTTTTACTTGCACGGCCGAGAGCGGCAGGGGATGGAGCTGTTCTTCCGGCTCGCCGCCAGGCTGGAGACACCGCGGACCGAACCGCAGCCTGCGATTCGATGATGGGAAGGAAGAGGACTCCCGCCTGGCGGTCGGGAGCCACAGACGACCGAACCGGAGGATGGGATTCGATGACCGAAATGATTCTTGCCAAGGCCGTCGGTGGCGAGCGTTTGACGCCGCAGGAAGGGTTGGAACTGCTGCAGTCTTCGGACCTGACCTTGCTGGGCCAAGCGGCCGATGCAGTCGCTCGGCGGCTGCACCCGGAGGACTACCGGACGTACAACATCGACCGCAATATCAACTATACGAACATCTGTACCGCCGTCTGCGACTTCTGCGCATTTTTCCGCAAACCGAACAGCCAGGAGGGCTACGTGCTGGCGCGGGACGTGCTGCTGGCCAAAGTGGAGGAGACAAAGCGTTTGGGCGGCAACCAGATTCTGCTGCAAGGCGGGCTCCACCCGCAGTTCAAGCTGGACTGGTATGAGGAACTGCTGCGAGACATCAAAGCCCGCTTTCCGGGACTGAACGTGCATGGCTTCAGCCCGCCGGAAATCCATCATTTCAGCAAACTCAATCGCCTGCCGCTGCGGACGGTGCTCCAGCGGCTCCGCGACGCCGGTCTGGGCAGTATTCCCGGCGGCGGCGCGGAGATCCTGGTTGACCGCGTCCGCCGCGAAATCACGCGCGGCAAGTGCCTGAGCGACGACTGGCTGAACGTGATGCGGGTCTGGCACGAATTGGGCGGCGTCAGTTCCGCCACGATGATGTTCGGTCACATCGAGACGCTGGCGGAACGGATCGAGCATTGGGATCGGCTCCGGCGGCTGCAGGACGAGACAGGCGGCTTTACGGCTTTCATCGGCTGGACGTTTCAGCCCGACCATACCGATTTGGCACACCTCCCCAAGGCCAGTCCGTTCGAGTATCTGAAGACACAGGCCGTGGCGCGGTTGTACCTGGACAACGTTCGCAACGTCCAGTCGAGTTGGGTGACACAGGGGTTGAAGATCGGCCAGCTGGCCCTGCTGTTCGGCGCCAACGACATGGGCAGCTTGATGATCGAGGAAAATGTCGTGGCCGAGGCCGGCACGGTTCATTATCTGACGCTCGACGAAATTCGCAACGCGATCAGCGAACTCGGGTACCGGCCGCGACAACGCGACGTGTTCTACAAGCTGGTGGACGAACAGACCGAGCGGTTTGCCATCGAAGCCAACCGCAGCCGGCCGAGTGACCCCGGTTCGGTCCCCGATCTCGAAATTGCCGGATAGCCGGAACGCGGCGTTCAATACGTCGTCACCGCCGCGTCGGGCACCCAGCCGGTTTGGCCGCCGGCAAGTTGAATTTGCAGCCACGCGCCCCGACGCTCGACGACGCGGAGCTCGGTACCCTCTTTCAGCGGTTCGGTAAAAGCCGGATCGTAGCTGTCGGCGTTGCCTTTGCGCGCCACCACCTCTGCGCGGACCACGACGCCGCGCTGAATCCGCTCGAAACGGTGCCAGTCGTAAGCGGCCGAACCCGCCACGATCACCGTGAGGACCAGCGTGCCCCAGGCGGCGCGGCGGAAGACGCGCCGCGGCGGAACAAACAAGGCCAGGATGCCGAACGCGAACGCGAGACTGGCCAGCGCGGCCGCGGCTCGGACCTTTCCCGGATAGCTGATCCAGTCATGCCAGAAGAACACGTAGTCCAACAGTCCACGCGGCCCTCGGATGGCGGACTCGGCCCCCAGCGCCAGTTGCAGGTTTGCGTGCAGCTGCGGATCGCGCGGCCGATACGCCAGGGCGCGGCGATAGCAAGCGATCGCTCGGCCCCGCTGGCCGGCCCGCATGTAGGCGTTGCCTTGGTTATAGAGCAACGCGCCCGACACCACGCCGCGATCGAGGATCTCTTGGTACAGGACAGCGGCGCGGAGATAGTCTTCCGGCCCGGCGGCTTGGTCAAAGGCTTCCAAGGCTCGCTGGTACGTGCGTACAAGCTCGCCTTCCGGCGCAGCGCTACAACCGACGACGGCCGTTAAGCACGCCGCGACGGCCAGCCGCACGATCGTTTTGGATACCGCACACGATCCCATCATTCTCACCGCTTGTCGCCTTTCAAGGCCCGGACCAATCGATCCACCAGCGGCGGCGCCGACTCGCTCAACTCCTGAACCTGGCCGGACGAACCTCCGTAACGCGCCCCATCGCAGATCTCCAGCAGCCTGGCAACCTGCTGCCGCAGTTCGTCGGCGACATCCCAGGCGGCCAGCTGGCGTTCGACCTCGCGGGAGGTCATCCCGGCTTCGCTCTGCCCCGCCATATCGGCGACCAGGCCCGTCACGGCGGCTCCCAGCTGTTCGGCGCCATCGCGCTGGCAGCCGGCTTGAATTTCCGCACAGGCTGCGCGCAGTCTGAGCCTGGCACGCCCCGGCGCCGCCCGTCGACGCTGCAACTCGGCGTCTCCGAAATAGCGGCTCAACGGGCGGGATGCCAACGCGATGCCGACGTAGGCAACGCCCAGCAGCGACACGTAAGCCAACCATCCCGCGGGTCGCACCGATTGGTTCCGCAGCGAGGCAAGATCGTCGATGTTGGCCAGAATACCGTCCTGACGGACTTCGATCGCCTGGCCGCTACGCGTCCCTGGCGCCACGGCGATTTCGCCCTCGCGGATCCGTTCGGCCTCCGCAATCGAGAGCGGAATCGGCGACGTCTGCAACGAGACGTACCGCTCTTGATCGACGTCGAAATAGCTGACGGGAATCGCCGGGAACGCGGTCTGTCCGGGCTGCAACGGCCGCAGGCTGTAAGTGAACCATCGCGCGTCCCCGCGCGTCTCTTCGGTTGCCTCGTAGACTCGGAACCGCTCGGCCACCTCCGGATGTCCGGCCACGTCGGGGGCTTGTGCGGCATCCAGCGTGCCTTCGCCGCGCAGCTTCAACGTGAGCGTCAACGGATCACCCACTTTGGCTTCGGAGGGAACCAGCGATGCGGCGAGCGTGAATTGGCCGATCGCTTGAATGTAAGAATCCGGCCGGCCCTCGGCCGGCGCGTCCCGGACGATGACGATGCGAGGCTTGGCGACCGCAAAAACATCCTCGGTCTCGGCCCGCGCGTCGGCGTCCACGGCAGCGACGAAGGCGCCCTTGAGCGTCACCGGCCCGAAGGAAAGTTCTCCCAATTCGCAGGCCGTAAAACGGCGGACAAAATCAAATTCCCAATACGCGGCGTCGCGGCCGGTCCGGTCCTTGCGCGTGGTGCGGCGAGGCTCGGGCAGGAAGCCCAACGGACCGTCGTCGAATAACGAAATGACGCTTCTCGACCCGATGTTGTTGATGCTGAAACCGCCACGACTGCTTCGCAACCGCTCGATCCAGTCTTGCCAGGTCCGATCCGGCTTCACGCCCGCGGGCAACGATTCGTCGGTAGCCCAAGGCATCGACAGCGCCGGCAGACGCCGCAGGACGGTTACCGGATTCCGATCGGCAACCGGTTCCGGCAGGGCCTTGACCGCGATCGTACAGCGGATTGTAAAGGGCTGCATCGGATAGACGTGCTCGCGGTCCGACGTGATTTCGAGCACTGCCAGGTCCTGGTCCGCCGGCGGGACGACCACCAGGGTCAAGGCGGGACCGGTGTAGGTCCGGCCGTCGATTTCAGCCACGGGTCCGGGGATCGACAAGCTCCCCGATCGCTTGGGCGTCAGCGCGTAGCGATACGCGCGGCCCTGTCGGACCACTTCGGTCATTCGGCCGTTGATAATGCTGATCTGACGCGAATCCAGCGAATTTTCACCCAACGCCTGGACTTGGAAATCATCGAATCCGTCCAGGCGTGGCGGCTGGGGCGACGGAACATGGTTCAGAATCACCTGGTACTCGACCGATTCGCCTTCGTAAATCCTCTGGCGGGATAGTTCGACCAGCAGCTCTGGTTCGTCTTGAGCGGCCAATGTGGGAGGCGTCAGCAGCACGAGCAAGCCGATTGGCAGCCACCAGCGGCAGGAGCGGTCTCGGAGTTTCGGAGAGTTCGCTGGATCGCGATGCATGGCGGGCGGCGCCTTGGGGCGAAAAAAGTGACGACCAATGGTCGATGCTCGGTTTGCGTTGCGGGGTTAGGGTTTCTGTCCTTCCTCGGGCAAGTGGGACCAGGCCGAAGGCGACCTCCGCCGCCACTGTTTCGCGCCGGATCGGAAGCGGCGGCATACTGCCGAGATGCGCAAGGCTGGAGCCAACGCTGTAGGCTTAGAACCCCAGCCCCTGTCCGTCTAATTCTGCCGTTCTCACCACCCCCTCGGTAATGCGAAACATCCCGGGGAACTGCTCTACCCAGGCTTCGTTTCCAGCGGGACAGTACTGGCGGCCATTGCCCTCGATGGCGGCAACGGTGGGTACGCGGGCGGCCAGACTGGCCGAGTGCAGGAACGAGCGTCCGATGCAGGTCAGATCCTGGACGCAGAGAAACAATCCGTACTTCTGGGCCGCGGCGCCCATCAGCAACGCTTCGCTATGGCCCTTACAGGCTTTGAGCGCCACGCCGGAGTACCCGAGTTCGCGGGCCAGCAGCAGACTGTCCAAATCGATCAACGACTCGTCGATCACGACGGGCTTGATTTTGGCGGCCGCATGCATCTTGTTTTCCGGATTGGCCTTCAGATCGCGATGCGTCGGCTGTTCGATGTATTGGACGCGATCCAGCGCGGTGGGGGCAGCTTCGCGGAGCCTGGCAAGGAAATCCAGGACGTATTCGACGTTGGCGCAGCGTTCGTTGAAGTCCAGCGAGTAGTGCCAGGCGGTGCAGCCGCGGCGCGGCTGCGTTTCGGCGGCCACACGTTCCACCTCGCTCACGCGCCGGACGTCCCAGTCGAGGTCATCTCCGGCCAGTTTGATCTTCAGGTGCGTCAGCCCGTCGGCCAGGATCCATTCCCCCAACGTCTCGGGCAAGCCATCGCCGACCCGTTGCGCAACGTCCGCATCGGACAACGGATCGAGAGCGCCCACCAAGTGGTACAGAGGCATCTCCGGCTTCGGCTGGCGCAACGTATAGCGGTCCAGGTATTCGCCCGCGAATTCCGGCGTGAGTTGGTGCGCCAAGTCCCGGTTGGCGAACTCCGGCCCGAGCAGGTTGTACGAATTCGCTTGGAGCGCCCGGCCGTACACGTCGTGGATGGCCGCTTCCAGCGGGCTTGCCACGACCAGTTGCGCAAGCCGGGGCATGGCCTCGGCCAACCCCGCTTCGCGGGTTACGGCGTCGGCCAGCCCTGAATACTGCTGGGCTAAATCATGGGTAATTTCCAGGGGATGCCCCGCTTCCCGATAGCCGTCGGCCAGTTTTCCCAGCCGATGCCCCAGCGCCGTCATCGCTGCCAGCGCATCGTCGGACGAGACCTGTTGGCTAGGCCAGCTCCAGGCGTTGCCCAGGGGCATCGAGCCGAAGCCCGTAGCTCGGCGACCGTCGCGAGTCTCCGCGTCTACCGCCACATCCAGCAGCACGACATCCACGACGACCCGGCCTCCGAATTTGATCGGAGTCCGATAAGCGAATCGCTGCGTCGACGTGGTGACGCTGCGCAACGTGAGATCGGTAGATTTCCCCATCTTGCCCTTCCTCGAAAACCGGCGATTATACCAATTGCTTTCGCACCGCCCACACGGCAGCCTGCGTGCGGTCCGTCACGCCGATCTTGCGGAGGATGTGCTGCACGTGTTCTTTGACCGTCTCGTAACTGATGTGCAACGCCTGGGCGATTTCCTTGTTGGTCAGGCCCAGCGCCAATTGCTTCAGAACTTCGCTCTCGCGCTGCGTCAAGGGGACCTCGACATCGGCACTCAAGCGAGGCGTGGTCAGGGCGCCCGTGACGCGCCGCAGCTCTTCCCGAGTCCACACGGTCTGGCCGGCGGCGGCGCCGCGAATCGAATCCAGCAGCTTGCTCCGTTCCGCGTCCTTCAGGACGTAACCGGCGGCGCCCAAGGCCACGGCGCGCGCGACATACGTCGGATTGTCGTAGGTCGAGAGCATCAGCACCGGGAGGTCCGGGTGATCCAACTTGATTCGGCCGAGCACATTTAAACCGTCCATTTCCGGCATCCGCACGTCCAGCAGCACCACGTCCAAGCGTTTTTCCTTGGCCAGTTTCAGTGCATCTTGACCATTGGAAGCCTCTGCCACCACGTTGATGTCGGTGCCCTCGAACAGACTCTTCAAGCCGCGCCGCACAACCTCGTGATCGTCCACTAACAAAATTCGGATGGCCATAATCGTTCTCTCTAACAAAGGAAGAAGCATTCGATTGACATCGGCGCCCGCCCCCATCCCTGCCGGGATGGAGCGGCGAACTCCAACGCCGACTCAGGTCCACGTCGAATATGGTAACGAATTATTTCTGCGCCGCAAGAGGGGGTGACGGGTTTGAAGGTACCTCATTCGGGCGGTTTCCCCAATCGCGAACACCCGTTGATCTCTGGCGGGCAGGAGTTATCGTTACGAGTGTGAGTTTTGATCGAGGGATAGACGAGCAGCTTTCCTGGCGACACGAGCGATCGAGGCGGGCCTGGTGATGTCCGATCTACAAGAAGTTGTGAATGCCGACATTGTTTCCGCCGAAGATTCTTCGATGGCGGTGGTTGATCGAGATTCTGCCGCGCCGCAAGGCGTGCCGTGCGGTGCCTGCGGGTGTCCTGTTGAGGCCGGCGAGCGGTTTTGCCCCGCCTGCGGTTCGCCTCAATCGGAACAGGCCGAGCAGGCACGGGACGCGGAGGAGGCGGCGTCCGCCTTCTTCCGCTGCCAGAATTGCGGCTGCGAGATGAGCGCCGACCTGCAGCAACGGAGCTACGTATGTCCTTTCTGTGATTCGACATACGTCGCCGAGTTTTCGCCTTCGCTGACGGATCGGCAGCGGCCGGAGTTCGTGATCGGGTTCGCGGTCACCCCCGACCAGGCGCGGGAAAAATTTTTCCAGTGGATCGGCCAGAATTCCTGGTTTCGCCCCGGCGATTTGCGGGCGGCGCAGATCGTCGACAAACAGAAGGGGATTTACCTGCCGTTCTGGACGTTTTCGATGCTGGCCGAAAGCCAATGGGAGGGGGCGATCGGCGAGTACTGGTATCGAACGGAGACGTACACCGAGCGCGATTCCAAGGGCAAGATGGTGACCAAGACGCGTCAAGTTCGCGAGACGGAATGGTGGCCGTTGAGTGGTCGGCACCACCGGTACTATAGCGGGCACTTGGTCTCCGGCAGCCGAGGGTTGCAGCAGCGTGAGGCCGACCAGCTGCTGCCGTTCCAGCTGCCGGCCATGAAGCGGTACCAGCCGTACTTCGTCGCGGGCTGGCTGTGCGAAGAGTATTCGCTCGCCCGCGACGAAGCCTTGGCGCTCTGCCAGCAGGAGTTCTTTCGGCACGAGCAGTCCCATGTGGCGGCCTTCTTGCCGGGCGATACGCACCGCAGTCTGAACGTCCAGACGCAGTTTTCGCACGTCAACTCGGATTTGTGTCTGCTGCCGATCTACATGTTGACCTACCGCTACAAGGACCGGTTGTTTCGGTTTCTGGTCAATGGCCAGACGGGCAAAGTCGCCGGCGAAAAGCCGGTCTCTTGGAACCGCATCTGGGCCGCTATCGGCGGCGGCGTTGTGGCCTTGGTATTACTGATTCTGTTGTTGATGCTGCTATCGGGGCTGTAGGCGGGAATCCAATGAGCGATATTTTGGAGAAATGCGTCGTTTGCCGAGCACTGTTGGACGAGGAGGATCTGTTCTGTCCGAACTGCGGAACCGAGGCGCCGCAGCGAGCGGACGCTCAGCAGCCGTTGCCTGTCCATCTGTTGACGCACAACTTTTTGTGTCAAGGCTGCGGAGCGTCGATGAGTTACGACGCTTCGGCCCGGACGCTGCGCTGCCCATTCTGCGGCTCGGAACGTATGGACCAGCAGCAGGACGCTCGGGTCTTGTCCGCCGATCAAGTCGTGCCGTTCGCGGTCGATCATGCGGCCGCGACGAGCCTGTTGCGAAAGTGGCTGGGCAAGGGATTCTGGCGGCCCGGCGATCTGGCGGCTTCTTCCGTGGTGACCAAGATGACGCCCGTCTTCGTCCCCTACTGGGTATTCCAGGCCCGCACGTGGACTTACTGGACGGCCGACACCAGCGCCACGCCGGCTGGGGCGCGAGGGGATTGGTTCCCGCTGTTTGGCGAGCATCGAGGCCGCTATGCCGGATTGCTGATCGGCGCCAGCGGCGCGTTGACGCCGGCCGAGACCGACGGCTTGTGCCCGTTCGACTTGTCCGCCGCACAGCCTTACGAATCGGTCGATACCGATAATATCGTCGTCGAGCAGTTTCGGGTCCAGCGGAAGTATGCCCGGCCGTCGGCGCATCAGGCCCTGGAAGACTTGGAACGGACCGCCTGCCAAGCCTATGTGCCCGGACGCTGCCGCAATTTGAAGGTGAACGCCAAGCTCGAAGGGTTGTCCAGCGCGACCATCTTGTTGCCGGTCTGGATCATGGCTTATCGGTACCAGAATCAGGTCTATCGGTTCCTGGTCAATGGTCAAACGGGCCGGGCCACGGGCCAGGCTCCCGTCTCGTGGAAGAAAGTGTTTGCGGCTATCGCCGTTGTTGTTCTGCTGGCTTTCGTGCTATTCTTAATCCTGTTAGGTATGGCAGCGGTGTAACACGGAGGCTTCATGGCGCGGGAAACGGTTCTGAAGAGTGACTCAACAGGGGACGACGAAGATCGCGACCTGCGGCCGCAACGGATGGCCGACATGGTCGGGCAGCGCGAGGTATACGAGCGGCTGAAGATCGTCGTCGAAGCGGCTCGCAAGCGGGACGAGCCGTTGGGGCACGTTCTGTTCGACGGACCGCCCGGCTTGGGCAAGACAACCTTTGCACTCTGCATCCCCCGCGAACTGGGTGTCGGCGTCCAACTGGCCAGCGGGCCGGCGATCAAGGCGCCCAAGGATCTGGTCCCGTACCTGACCAACGCCGAGCATCGATCGGTGCTGTTCATTGACGAAATCCATCGGTTGCCCCGCGCGGTCGAAGAGTACTTGTATACGGCCATGGAGGATTTTCGGATCGACATCGTGCTGGGCGAAGGCGTCAATGCCCGCACGCACAATCTGTGGCTCAAACCGTTCACGCTGATCGGGGCCACGACTCGCGCCGGCATGCTGTCGGGCCCGCTCCGCGACCGGTTCCCCGTCCGCGAGCACCTGGGGTTCTATTCGGTCGAGGAGCTGACGGAGATCCTCCGCCGCAACGCCCGCAAGTTAAACGTGCCGGTGGACGACGACGCCGCGGAGGAAATTGCGGCTCGCAGCCGCAGCACACCGCGGATCGCCAATAACCGGCTGCGGTGGGTGCGGGATTATGCCGAGACCAAGGCGGACGGACGGGTCACGTTGCCCGTCGCGCAAGCGGCCCTGAAAATGGCGGGCATCGACGAACTGGGCTTGGCGAAACTGGACCGCGACTACCTGATGACCGCCATCCGCGTGTTCAGCGGCGGACCGGTGGGCATCGAAGCCATCGCGCACACGATGAACGCGTCGACCGATACGCTGGAGGACGAAGTCGAGCCGTTTCTGCTGCGCAGCGAACTGCTCGTCCGCACCCCACGCGGCCGCGTGGTCACGGCCAAAGGGTACCGGCATTTGAAAATCGCGCCGCCACAAGAGGGAACGCCCGACACCCAGTCGCGGCTGTTCGCATGACGGCCTTGCGGAGACGGATTCCGGCCATGAACGTCATCTCGCTCCAATCCGGCAGCAACGGAAACTGTATCTACGTCGCCAGCCGGTTCGAGGTCGGTCAGGTGCTGGAGGTCTACGACTAGATCGGCAGGGCCGCAAGGCGGTGGCATGCCCGCTGAGCCAGAATGGCGCTGTACCACGCCACTAGTCCCGCTTTACTCCCGGCGGGATGTCGAGCGGGGCAAAAAAGGCGTAATACGGTTCGCCCCGCGCGATCCGTTGCACGTATAGCCCGACTTCCCTTAGATGATAATCGCCCCACAGGCAGGATTCGCCGCAAGGGATCGTGCTGCCGGAGGGAATATGGTCCCAGCCGCGGGGGCGATGGTAAACCGTGTGCAGCAGCAACCCCTGATGTTCCGCTCGGACCGACAAATAAGGTTCCGCCAGGAGCGTGCTCAGCACGGTCAGGCCGGCTTGCCAATACCGGCGGCCGCTGGCATCTCCGACCGCTTCCAAGTACCGGCCGAACCGAAGCAGTCCCTGGGCGGCGATGGCGGCCGCGGAACTGTCCACGGGCTCGTGCTCGTTGAACGGCTCCGCGGGCCGGTTCTGATAATCGCCCAAGTGCTGCAAGCCGGGAGCTCCGGTGTCCCAGTACGGTATGCCGTCGATCGGCGTGGTGTCCAAGTAGAAATCACAACTGGCGGCCGCCGCCATCCGCATCATGGGCTCGACAACCTCGCGACCGCCGACGGCAGCCAATTGCGTGTCGTCCAGCGTGGCCAGGAACTCCAACTGCTCGGCATAGCCGCACATGATCCAAGCCAAGCCGCGCGTCCAGGTGCTGAACGGGCTGAACCCCTGCTGCGTGCTTGGGCACCGGTAGCGGCCGTCGTTGGTGTTGAAAATGCTCTCGTGGGCCACTCGCCCGCGGATGTCGTACAGGTCGCGGCCCGTGCCGTAGTACACGTTGTATTTGGCGGTCGTCCGCACGTGCTGCACGAGCCGATCCAACAGGGAGATTGCGGCATCGTTCTCCGCCATCAGCGTGTGGCCCAGCTGATGGGCGAGTGCCAGGGCACGCAAGGAGCGGATCGTATCGGAGAACAGCGAGTGCGGCCCGTTAAATGAATAGATGTATCCATCGCCATCGCTCGTGCGGCTCCAGCGGGCCGCTTGCACGGCACCGCTGGCTTTGAGGGCCAGTTCGTAGAACTCGCGCTCGAACGCGTCGTATGCCAGGCGTCCTTCGAGCATCAAACGCCGCAGATTGCCGTAGGTGCTGACATTGTTGAACCCGTGGTCGTGAACGCCGACGTGCGTCACGTGCGAGGCCATCCGTTGGATCGTATGGGAGCGTCCTGACTGCAGAAACCGCTCTTCTCCGCTAGCATCGAATTGCAGGATGGCGGAACCGAACTGGAAGCCTTGGGTCCACTCGGTCCACCCCTGAGAGGTATATTGGCCGCCGACCGTGAACACCGGCGTACCTTGCTCGGGCTGCCACGTTTCCAGGAGAGCATCGAGTTTGGCGGCGGACAGGTCCCACATCCGCTGCAGGGCCGGGAGCAGATCGGTCGGCTGAAGATGATCGTTGATCGCAATCATGGGAGCTTACTGTTTTTTTCGGGGAGCCGAGGAGGTGTTGGACGGGGTCAACGCCCAGGCGGAAACCCATTCCGTGCCGGTACGCTGCATCTGGAAGTCCTGTTCGAGTCGGCGTTGCATGTCGGGCAAATGGCCGGCTCCATAAAAAACGGCGATCCTCTGGTGGCCTTTGCCCATCTCGCGGCCGAGCACCTCGAATGCCTTCTTGTTGCGTTCGGTGATGATCGTGGATCCATCCGGCCCGTCAAAGAGGCTGAGTGCCCCTTCCATGTTCGCGAATTGCTTGGCCATCGCCAGCTTCAGCCGCTGGGGTCGGTCCTTGGCAAACATGGCGGCCATGATCTGAAAGTCGCTGGTGCCGAAAGGATCTTCGGCCTGTTCGGCCATCCCCCGCCCCAGCATCCGGAAAAACATGCCGGCAAAGCTCTCATTGCGTCGTTTCATGGTCGCCGCAAATTCCTCGGGACTCATGTCGGCATGCACCATGTTCTTCGGGGTATAGTCGATGCCGTCCAACTGATACTCCAACTCCAGCAGGGACTTCATACCGACCTGCATTCCCCCCACAAACGAGCCGGGACTCTGCCCCGGCTGCGGAACATTGGCCTCTTCGCGGGCGACCAGTTCGTACAACACGGCATCGTACCCACGAAAACGCCGGTTCAGCTCGTCGTAATACGACTTGTCGGCGATATGAATGGCCCCGATCAGGTCCACGCGGACGCCGGGCTGCTCCGCGCCCGCGACGTGGAATCTGACAATCGCGGTCTGCAGGGCCAACGGTTCCTTGTCTTCGCCGTGGCTGATGCGGACAAACTTGTTGGTTTCTGGATCAGGGGACGAAGCGATCCCCCAACTGCAGGCCATCCAACTCAGGAAGGCCATGAACAACGATAATCGCAATTTGGCAGGCATGATTTCCTCCACGAAGCCGGTCATCTTAACTCGTTGGATTATAGACTGATGCGTCGAGCCAAGGCAATTCGCCGGAGACTTTTTCGGCGAAAACCGCGGCAACAGCGGTTCGAATGGGGGCCGTAGGTCAAACATGAATGGAGCTTTAGACAAGGCAAAAAAAGCAGAAAAAATAAAATGGAGAACTTGAACGGGAGATGTCGCGAAGCATACTGATACCTGTTGATCGGGCTTCGCCTGATCGACCCTCAGCCTCCCAGGTCCCTGCCCCGCCTGTGGAGGCTTTTTCTTTGCGCTGCCGGCTGGCGGCGGAAATGCTGTGAAGAATCATCCGTGTTCGGTGGGTTGTGCCGCTATTTTCGCTACGGCTTCTCTTTCTTACTCAACTTTTGTAACGATTTGTTCCGATACTACCGTCACATACGGAAAATCTCGGACTACCGGACTTCCAAGAGGGTGGGAACCACCATGATGTCCAGAAGCATTTTGTCTTCGCTGAGTGCGATCGGCCTTGTACTGACGTTAGCGTCTGCAGCTGCTGCGCAACAGTACCAGCCCTTCATCGAACCAGGCTACTTCAATCACGATCTGCAGTTCTTTGCGCCAGCTTCGGATATCGACACGTACGGTGGCGATCCGGTGTTGCGAACAGGCTGGTTCGGATCGTACAACCGCATGTACATCGGTGTATCGCGGCCCAAGGATCGAGGGTACCTCAACGAAAGCGGCCCGCAGGATATCTTGCGGACCTTTCCCGACAGTTCCGACCTGATGGACCTGACGTGGGGCAATCGCTGGGATTTGGGGTACATGATCGACGATGTGGATCACGACCACGGCTGGATGTTTTCGTTCATGCGCATCGACGGGCCGAGTGTCGGCAATGTTTTGCGTCATGAGCGGCTGAACCGGTTGAACGAAGACGACGAAGGGTTTGTCGTTGATGACGAGGGGGCGGTGGATTTGGACGACGTGGTCAATCCTCCGGAGGACCGCAACAACGTCGGGCCGCCCAACCGCCAGAGGTTCTATGATCTGACCGACAGCCTGAACAATGCCAAGCTGAACTCGCTGGAATTGAACAAGATCTTCCGCCTGGCCCCGCTGCACGGCGGGGGGACCCTGGAGCCCTTCTTTGGTGTTCGCTACATCAAGTTCGAGGACATCTTCCAGCGGCAGAACTATATGGTCTACGACGAGGACGGCTTCAGTCCCCTGTTGCCGCCCCTGGGGCCCGGCTCGATCCCGATTGTTTTTGAAGACGCGGAGATCGAGGACCTGATGACCAACCGATTCCTGTTCAGCAACCAGATTGTGACGGGACAGTTGGGTGTGCGGTGGCTGAAACGAGTCAGCCGCTGGAACCTGTCCACCGAGTTCCGCGCGTTCGGCGGTCAGAACTTTCAGCACCTGACCAGGACCACCGAAAACGTGCGCACGTATTACGACGGGCAGGGATCCGGGTCGGAAGTGACCGCGATTGTCAAGTCAAAAGAGACGCAAGACTGGTACACGACGGAGACGGTGGTCGGGACGGACATTCGGGCCATCGCCGCCTACGAGGTAACGCGGGATATCAAGCTCGAAGCCGGACTGCAATTCCTGGGCTTCTTCACCGGCATGGGACGCGGGCCGTTCATCTATGACAATTCCGACGCCGTGACGATGGTCGGAACGACGTTCGGATTCACGATCAACCGCTAACAGGTTGTCGAGAACTCGCTTCGCAGCCTGAAATGGACCTGCCTGCTTCCAGGCAGGGCTCGCCCAAAGGGCCCCCAATTCCCCATCGACGTACCCAAAGCGACACGGCCCCAGCGGCGGCGAGAATGGTCAGATCACCATCTCGCGGTAGCTCGGGGTCGCTTCCGCTATAGGACGAGCGGGGGCTTCCAAGTCGCCTCAGTTGCGATGTATTTTGCGGAGTTCCACTAATTCCTGTTGCAGTCGATACCGCAGTGGGCTTTCCGGCCGAAGTTCATCGAGCAGCGACTCGGCCTTGTCGAACGCATCCGGCTCGACCTTGCGGTTCTTGGCGAACAGTCTTCGGAAACTACGCTGGACTTCCTCTTCCGTAAGCAAATTGACTGTCCTTGCTGAAGGTATACGGGGGAACTGGGACGCTCGACGGAAACGAGCTGGTGCCACCGCGGTCCCGTGACACCGCGGTAGGCGGTGGGTGGTCATTCTAACCGACGTTCGCCGTCGTGCAAGAGCACGAATCATTCGGGGTGTCGGCATCAGGCCAATCGTCCGGCGTAAGCCCACAGTCCCAGCGCCGGATTGCGGATGAAAAACACGCGTTCGCCGTCCGGCAGGATGTTCCAGCCGTCCTGCAATTGCCGGGGATCATAGCGCTGCGTCACGGTCTCCAACCGTTCGTAACGATAACCGACGCCTTCGATTTCTTCGCGGGACAAGTGCCCGGGACAATATGTCACTTGGAAGCGATTTTCGGACGAGCCGTGGATCAAGTGGGCCGCCGCCGACAAATTGTTGCGCAGATCCTCGTTGTCGCGCATGAACCCCATGATCTCTGGCGTTGTCCGATACCCATATTTGCGGATCAGGCGGTCGATTTCGGCGTCTTCCCCAAACGTCTTGACCTCGGGGGCCAAGACGATCAATTCGCCGCCGTCGGCGATGGCCATTCGCGTTCGGTAGATGGCTTTGTTGCCCAGCCACGTGCTGTGAAACTCCTCCGGATCCAGGTAGACGACCACCTTGCGCAGCTCCTCCTGCAAAACGGCAAAGTTCACCCGGACCGACAATTCAGCCGCCCGCTCGAAGCATTCGTGATCGTCGCCGATGAACAGTCCTCGCGTCACCAATTCGCCTTGGTCGTTCGTCCCGACGACGGTCAGCACAAACACCAACGGCAGCTGGCGGCAAAACTGCTCCTGGGCATAGTTCAGAATCCGCCGCAGCGGCGTGTCGGCGCGGCCCATCATCCGCTCCATCCCATAGGCCGCACCGATGAAATGACTCTCGTTAATGCCTCGCGAGCCGCCCGTGCCGACGAAAATGTTCTTGTTGTAGTTGGCCATCCCGATGACTTCGTGCGGCACGACCTGGCCAATGGACAGAATCAAGTCGTGCCCCCCCTCCCAGACCAGTCTGTTCAACTGCGCCGGCCAGGATTGCGTCCAAATACCGTCGGTGACCCGAGCGACGAACTCGGCCGGCACTTCCCCCACCGTCAACACGTCGTCCCTCCAGCGATGGACTCGGATCAGCGACTTGGGCAAACCGGGAAACATCTTCTCCAGCTGCCACTCCGACATGGCAACGTGCGTCCCCAGGGCCGGCATGACGTCGGTCAAAGCCTCGCCAAAGTGCTGATGCACCAGGCATGTCAGCAGCCCGCCGCGGCTGTTGTAACGGGTAAAATCAGGCGGCAACGCCAGGACGCGGCGGCGTTGCCCAAGTTGACGGAAGCAGTGTTCCAGACCCTCCCGCAACTGAGCATCGCTCAATTCCGTTGTCGGTGAGCCTGCGGCGAAATAAATGGTCATCGTTCCCGTTCCAATTGCCGTAGGGCAGGTTCGTTAGGGTTCACGTGCCCGCGTGGCGTTCTCCTCGGGCGGAGTCCGGCGCGGCAGGCCAAAGAACGAACCGGATGGCTGCTATCCGGCCTTTCTACAGAATACCAGATTTCGACAAGGCAGACGAGTGCGGGCGTTGTGCGCCAGCGACGGATTCGCCGCAAGGCGATCTGCCCGCCAGAACTCGTCATCGCTCGCGATGGATGCTAGAATAGGCCACGCCCACGGGAACGGCGGTCTCCAAAATGGGCACAAGACGGGAACGGGTTGGAGCATCGCGACACCTTTCTTCCACGACTGTGATGAATCATGGCGAGTACAAGACAGCCGTCCGTGCCTTCTCATTGGGTGCCTTATGTCAGCGACTCCGGTTGGTTTACGCTGTCCTACCCTCCCACCTGGCAGGTCGAACGCCGCGATCAGTGGTTCGTGGTCAAGACGCCGGAGAATCGAGCGAAGCTGTCGTTTCACTGCGTGAAGCTCGATCCGCGGCCGGACATGCCACCGCCGGAACTGAACTTGTCGTCGCTGCTGCCGTACGCGGGACTGGACCGCGCCGCGCCGCTGGATATCCCGTGTGAGCACATCGGCGTGGAAGGGCCGGCGGATCAATTCGAGGGGCTGTTCGGCAAGCCGGAGGAGCGAGATTGGCAGTGGGTGCAAATCTGGCTGATGCGGCACGAACGCCTGCTGATGTCGGTCTTGTTCTTTCAAGCTGGCGAGCGAGACCCGGAACTGGGCACCCTGGCCCGACTGGTTCTGGGCTCGCTACGGCTGGCCGAAACGCCGGCCGATCCGGCCGACGTCTTCACCGAGCGCGTGGCCGCCGAAGCGCGGCGACGGTATCCCCAGCGGCAGGTGGAGACGACGGAGGTGTTGTCCGTCCGGTTCGGCGACGCACAGATGGGCTTGTCCAATGCTTATCGGCAGTACATTGCGACGCCGGAGCACTTTGACGAATTGGTGACCCAGGTTTTGGAGCGGGCCGAGCGGCTTCAGAGCGTCTCGCCGCAGCGGTTCGACCCGACGCTGGACGCGGTGCGCGAGCGGATCATGCCGATGCTCTATCCCCGAGACCACTGGCAAGAACTGTTCCCGAACCACGTGGGCGAGTCCTGGGTGGGGCCGCTGGCGATCCTGTACGTCGTCGACCAACCCGACACGTATTGGTACGTCCGCGACGACCTGCTGGACAAGTGGGGGATCTCCCGGGCAAAGCTTGACGAATTGGCCTTGAGCAACTTGCGGGCCTACTGGGAGGTCACACCGATGCAGTTGCACGTGGCGCCCGGCGAGCATGGTCCGAGCATGGTCTTGCCGGCGAGCCGTGATTCTTACAACGCGGTGCGGTTTCTCTGTCCCCACTTCCGGGACCAATTGTTGGAACTGTTCGGCCGCCCGTTCGTCATCGGCCTGCCAAACCGGGATTTCTTTGCAGCGACGGCTGCCGAGTCGCGGCAATTGGTGCAGAGCTTCCAGCGGCAGGTACGTTCGGACTATGCCACGTCGGACCACCCGCTGTGCGACCAGCTGCTGTGGGTCAGCGAGGATGGTGTCAGCGTGTACGAAGCCTGAACACGAACTCGTCCGCCGCAAAGGCGTCGTACAGCAGCAGGGATACCGCCACGCCGGTGAACGAGACATCGCGCCAGATTGGCAGCGTCCAGCGGGCCACGCGAACGCGCCGCGAGCGGCGGTCGCGGAGGCCCAGCGCGATGGTCGTTACGGCCAGCACCGGAACGGCCATCGCCAATCCGCCATGCGGCGCCAGGATGAAATGAAACATCCAACGATCAAGTCGGTCACCGTCGGATTCCCTCGCCGACCTAGGCCCCGTATTTGCCCAACCGCCCCGCGTTGGCCAAGGCCAGCGTCATCAGGTACTTGGCTTCGAACTGCCCCAAGCCGCCGCGGACGCACTGGGATTCGCCGAACTGTGTTTCCCCATCGGGCCGGCAGCAATCGGAAACCAGCAGCGTCGGTACGGTGTGCCAGCTGTGCCCTTTCAGATACGCTGGCGTACTGTGGTCGCCGGTGACGATCAGCACGGTGGGGTTCAACGCCGTGATCCGGGGGACCGCGGCATCCAGTTCCTCGATCCGCTTGACTTTGCCATCGAAATTCCCATCTTCGCCCATGCTGTCGGTGTACTTGAAGTGCAGGAAGAAAAAGTCGTAGTCATTCCAGTGCTGCTGGAGCAAATCCATCTGGTCGGTCAGCGTCTGCGCCTGGCCCACGATATCCATGCCCACCAAACGGGCCAGGCCTTTGTACATCGGATAGACAGCGATGGCCGCCGCCCGCAGACCGTACACCTCTTGATAGGATGGCAACTTGGGCTTGGCGGCAAATCCCCGCATCGTGTGGAAATTCGCCTTGGGTTGGTCCGCCAGGATCTGCTTGGCCTGAGCCAAAAACGCCTTGGCAACTTCGACCGTCCGCTGGCTGCCCGGGTCGTCCGAAACCGGGTCCAGCGGCGGCACGCCCGTGGCCTGCGGGTCGGTGTCCTTGACGCGGTCGCCCAGTCCCGAACCGCGGAACACGACCACGAAACGATGCTCCTTGACGGGCTCGACGAACACCTGGACGCCCGGAATCGTGATCTGCCGCAACTTGATCGCCAGCGGACCGCTCTCGTCGGTCGAGATCCGTCCGGCCCGCCGGTCCGTGATGTTCCCGGCCGCATCGATTGTGCAAAAGTTGCAGCGGATGGCGACGTCGCCGTCCCGCAGTTCAAACCCGATGCCCGTCGCCTCCAACGCCCCGCGGCCAATTACATATTTTAACGGGTCGTAGCCGAACAGGCCCAAATGCCCTGGTCCGCTGCCCGGCGCAATCCCGGGGACGATGGGGATGCTCGAACCCAACACACCGCCAGCCGCCAACGTGTCCAAGTTCGGCGTGCGGGCGGTCTCCAACTCCGTCTTACCACCGGACTGCATCGGCAACCCGCCCAAACCGTCCGCAACCAGCATTACAATCTTGGAATCGCTCTTCAGCTTCAGTTCACGAGTCAAATCGTGGATGTCCATCGTTACATTCCTTTCGTTTGAGGTTACCGCGTAGATTGTCAAGAAAAACTGTCGTTTCACAAGCGACCCATCCCCCGTTTCGCGTGTATTTTTTTCGCCCGCTGGTATGCCGGCAGCCTGTGCGATATCTTCAAGAGAACTGCGGCTCCGACGTACAGAATCCAGTTTTGCCGCACGGACGCGGGACCACGTGGATCCCGGATTGCCCGACAAAACTGAATTCTGTCCGTCTGAGCTTGGCCGTTGGTTGAACTTCAAGACCTTTTAGATCGACAATTTCCATGACCACAAAAAAAACAAACCTGATCAGCTACGATCCCTCCGGCGTATTTCTCGATGACTTGGGCGTTTCTCCCGCGGATTTGCAGGCTCTGGCTCCGCGGCTCGAAGCCGCTCGGACGGAGGTCCTGGACGAGGATCTGCGGTTGCTGGCCGAAGGCGTTGTCCCCAAGGAAAAAGACCCGTTGGACGCCGCGTTTCTCGAATTGCCGGAACGTATCCTGGCCGAGTACCGGACAGACCAATCCGGCAGCGAATTGGGACGGATTCTCCAGACCGCCCGGCGGCTGCAGAACGCCGTGGATCGCGTCGTCGTGCTGGGGATTGGCGGGTCGTACATGGGTGCTCGAGCGTTGATGGAAGCCTGTTGCGAGCCCTATTTCAACGAACTGGACCGCGGTCAGCGCGGCAGCCGGCCGCGGATGTACTTTGAGGGCAATAACGTCGACAATGACGCTTCGCAGGGACTGCTCAAGCTGCTGGGCAACGGCCGAGCGGTGGAAACGATCGAAGACCGCTGGGCGATCGTCGTGATCAGCAAGAGCGGCGCGACGTTGGAAACTGCAGTTGCCTTACGGCAATTCCTGACCGCTTTGAAGCAGTCCGTGGGCGGCGACGCGGAAAAATTGGCCCCGTTGGTTGTGCCCGTCACAGGAACCAGCGGCAAGCTGTTCAACCTGGCCCACGCCCTGGGTTGCCAAGAGTTGTTCCGTGTCCCCGACGGCGTCGGCGGACGGTTCTCGGTGCTATCGGCTGTCGGCTTGTTGCCCGCTGCCATCCTGGGCTTGAACGTCGTTTCGCTGTTGGAGGGTGCCGCGGCGATGAACGAACACTTCCGCACCGCACCGCCGGGCGAGAACGCCGTGTTGGACTTCGTCGGAGCCGGGCATCTGCTGGAAATGCAATCCGCCGCTACAATCCGTGTGCTGAACGTCTGGTCCAAAGCGCTCGAGTCTGTCGGCTTGTGGTACGACCAACTGCTGGCCGAGAGCCTCGGCAAGGACGGACGGGGGGCGACGCCGATCACCGCCGTGAACACCCGCGACTTGCACTCCCGCGCCCAGCAGCACCAGCAGGGCCGGCCGGACAAGCTGTTCACCAACCTGATCGTGGACAACTGGCGGTGCGACCCGCTGCGCGTGGGACATAGCGAGTTGGACCAAGATTCGCTGAACGACTTGGCCGAAAAAAGCCTGCCCGAAATCATGACTGCGGCCATTCAAGGCACGAACGAAGCCTATCACGACGATGGCCGGCCCACCGCCGATCTGCATCTGCCACAGGTCAACGAGTTCTACCTCGGTCAACTGTTCCAAATGCTGATGCTAGCTACCGTGGTCGAAGGCCGCTTGATCGGTATCAACCCGTACGGCCAACCCGGGGTCGAGTTCTACAAGAAGAACATGAACCGCTTTCTAGGCCGCCGGTGAAAAGACCTGCCTCCGTGTGTCGGCCTGCCGTAATCCACCCTTTGGATGCACACCCAAAGGGATTGGGTACTAGTCATCTATACCTTTGTTCACACAAGCGGCGTCTCCGCGGGCCGTTCGAAAAAAGTCAAAAATTTGTTTTGCTCGCTCCGTGTCCCGAAGTCCCAACGTGGAACGACTCTACGACGAAAGGCAAAAACGATCCCGCTTGACATGCCCGCTGTTGTCCCGACCTTGTGTTGACGCGTAGACGAAAGTGGGTATGTTTGGAGCGAAATGGGAAACATTGGTAGAAGGTGGTGACGCCATGCTCCTGACGGGGACTTTTCATCGTTCGCTGGATGAGAAGCTTCGTTTTGCCATTCCCCGGCCGCTTCGCGACGCGATTGGGCCGGACGAGAACGCGACACTGTACATCGCGCCGGGAACGGATGGCTCCCTCGAGGTTTACAGCGAACAAGCGTTTACGCGGCTGGCCGCTCAACTGGAAGCAGGACCGAGGAACGACCGGGAGGTGCGTGCGTTCAATCGCCTGTTTTACGGCCAGGTACAGCGTGTTGAGCTTGACAAGCAGGGTCGGGTGCGGTTGCCTGCGGAGTTGGCTCAACTAGCTTCGCTCGACAAGGATATCGTGTTGGTTGGCGTACGAGACCATATCGAGATTTGGAACTTCCAACGTTGGGAGGCTTACGTCGACAGTACGCAGCCGCATTACGACGAACTCGCAGAACGAGCCACTCCCGACTTTGGTGGATTGCCGCATTCGGTCAACAAAGTTGCCGGGGTTGGACGGACATCGGGATTCACCACTTCGGAAGGATGACCGGTTTTTCGAAATAGTAAACACGGAACGACACCTTCGGTGTGTTGCCCTGTGTGTGGAAACAGTCGATCAGTTGCGGCCACCAGCTGATCGACTTCCAAATGTGGAGGCCGTTGGCATCCACAGGCCGGGGGACGGACCTCTCGGCTGCGACGGGTGATTCGTGCGTAAGACCTTCGTGTACGCACGGATTACCAGCTCGGCCCGTTATAGGGGGGGCATGGATGCGCCCCCGGGTCGTATGCTATCACTTGACTTCATGCTTGACTCCATTCACATCCCCGTTTTGCACAAAGAAGTCCTCGACTATCTTCAGCCGTTGCCCGGCCAGGTCGTGGTGGATGGTACCTTGGGTGGCGGCGGCCACACCCGACTGCTCGCGGAACGGGTTGGCCCTGACGGATTTGTACTTGCCCTCGATCGCGACCCGCGAGCTATCGCCGCAGCGGAGCGTAGCTTGGCGGGGTTGCCCGTCAAGCTTGCCCAAGCGAACTTTGCGGAACTGCCGGAATTAGTCCGCAGTTTGGGGTTGCCCGCCGTCGACGGTGTATTGCTGGATTTGGGATTGTCCAGCGACCAACTGGCCGACGCCGCGCGAGGTTTTTCTTTCGATTCCCGCGGCCCGCTCGACCTGAGGTTCGATCCGACGGAAGGCGAGCCGGCTTGGCAGCTGTTGGAGCGAGTGCGCGAGGAGCCGTTGGCCAACCTGATCTACGAGTTCGGCGAAGAGCGTTTCAGCCGTCGCATCGCTCGCCGCATCGTACAGGTCCGGCGCAGCGAACCCATCCGGACGGCCGACCAATTAGCGCGGCTTGTCCGCTCGTGCGTACCGCGCGGAGGCCGGCAGCGGATCGACGCGGCGACTCGGACCTTTCAAGCGCTTCGCATTGCCGTGAACGACGAACTGGGATCGCTGAAACGCGCTTTGGAGCAGATTCCGTCGTGGCTTCGTCCCGGAGGCCGCTTCGTGGTAATCAGCTTTCATTCGCTGGAGGACCGCTTGGTCAAAGAGGCATTTCGCGCCGCTCCCCTGCTGGAGCGTCTCTGCAACAAGCCCGTCCGCCCCAGTGATTTGGAATGTGACGTCAACCCCCGCAGTCGCAGCGCCAAGTTGCGAGCGGCGGTTCGACGAGCGTAAGACCTCGATCGTTATGCTGCGAAATGCAGGCAGTGCCAGGATTTCGTAACATTCGGATCGAAGCCAGCCGGACATGGACATTGTGCGGGATTCACCGTTGAACGGAATTCATTCCGCTCCTCAAAGCTGCCGAATCGGCACCGCCGGCATAATCTGCGCGGTTCCCGTTCCTTCGCCGGTCTACTTCGGTGGTGCAACTGCAGCAGAAAATGCACGTTTTGGGGCAATATTGAGCGTTTTTTCTCCAGTGTTCCCTTCCGCAGCCTAAATTACAGCATGGGATTGCGCGCCCGGGCGACTGCCGGGGCAAGGCCAGGACGGCCCAGACACCTGGTCGTGTAATACAGGGGAGAGACCCATGCGAAAACCGGCAGCGAACATCGTTCGGCTCGGCTGCTTGGTCATGTCCTTCAACGGGTTGACGGTCCAACCGGCCATCGGCTATACGCTGGTCGATTGGATCCGCACTTGGCCTACGTCTACGCCGGGGGCGGTCGCGGCGCCGACTTTCCCGGCCGTGGTGCCGACGTATCCGGCACCCGCGCCGGCTTATGTCGCGCCGGCGCCAAGCTGTGGGGCGCCGGCACCGTCGTGCGATGCCCGCCCACCCTACTACAGCGCCCCGGCGATGGGGGCTCCCGCACCGAATTGCGGAGCCGCCTTGCCGACTGCGCCTGTCGGCGCAGGGGTTTCGTACCTCCAACCCGTCGTAGGCGTAGCAACTCCCGTCCAGGAAGTGCGATATCGCTCGACGTGGGTGCGCGTACCCACCACAAACTATCGGCCGATCGTCAATTACGACCCGGCGACCGGCTGGCCGACGACGACGATGCTGCCCTGCACGACCTATACGTGGCAAATGCAGCGCGTGCCGGCCGACGGTCCGGGCAGCTGGTTGCTCGCCCCGTTTCGAAATCTATTTGGCCCCGCTTCGCCGCCGCCCGCAACGCCCGTCGGCATCTACGCACCGGCACCCGTCGCAGCCCCGAACTGGATGGGTTCGCCCGCGCCTGCGGTGCCCGCCGCGTCTGCTTACGGCGCGCCTGCCTACGCCACGCCTGCTTACGGCGCGTCACCCAGTATGGCACCAAGCATGGCGCCGAGCATGGCACCTGGCGCTCCCTACGGAACTACCACGCCGCTTGCGCCGCCTACGCCGTCGCCCGGCTGGATGCCGTCGGGTGCGCCCGCCCCAGCGATGCCCGCGCCGCCGACGGGGACGGGGGTTCCGGCGGGGCCCACGCCGGCCGACCGGCCGCCGCAGCTCTCGCCCACCGAAATGCAGCCACTTCCGCAAATTCGCGGTTATGCCCCGGCCGACAACGGCCCTTCGACGCCGTCTCCGTCGTCCGGTCCATCGCCGCCGCCCGCCCCCCCCGCTTCGCCGCCACTCGTTTCGCCCGTGCCGGACCCGGACGCCGACAGCGGCCGCTCGCAAGTGCCCGCGGCTCCTAGTTTGTACGATCCCCAGGGGCGGACCGCTCGCCTGCTGCCGCTCAGCACCAGCTGGCCCGCCGCGCCGATTCGCTGGCCGGAACATCCCGTCGTGTCCGAAAATCCCACGGTCACCGCGTCCGGATTGAGCAAGCCCGCCCAATCGCCTGCTTCGCTGGACACCGGCGGCTGGCAAGCCGTGCGACCTTGAGACCGGGAATCTTGCCAAGGTGGTCCGCAGGGCCCCTGCGGTGTGGGAATTGACCGCTTGGCATATCCTGCTTAGGGTCTAGGCGTTTTCGAGTTGCACGGGAGCCGGGCAGGACGGATGCATGTGACGCGTACTCGCTTTCCTTTCGTCGATCATGCGTTGGAAATCGCCGCCGAGCTGCGGCCACAGATCTTGCAGCGGCTGGACTCGTCATGCGGGCCCTCGTGTTTGCGATCGTTGGCCGAAGCGGTGGCGACGGCGACGGGGACCCTGCTGAGCGATGACGAGTTTGCCCTCTTGTATGCCGAGGCGGTCGCCTGTGGAACGGCTGTGACGAGGCTTGCCGGGCCGCTGTTCCAGGATGGCCGGGTGAGGGCGTGGGTGCTGGAACACGCCAACCCGCTGTGGAAAGGAATCATCGAGGAATCGTTCGCTGTGGCGTCCGGACAAGACGCAAGTGATTGGGAAGCCGAGGCCGGCGGCGGGGACCCGATTCTGGCGTTCTACGAGGTATTCCTGCAGTGTCATGACCGACGACGTCGAACGCGTCACGGCGTGTTCTACACTCCGCCACCCATTGCGAGGTACATCTGGTCCCAGGTGCATCGTTCCTTGATTGACGAGTTCGGTTTGTGCGACGGCCTGGCTGACGCGGTCACCTGGCAGGAGATGACGCGGCGCGTCCCGTCGCTGTCTCTGCCGGCTGCGGCGCGGCTCGACGCGCCGTTTGTACGGGTTCTTGATCCGGCGCTGGGCACCGGCGTGTTCTTGAGCGAAGGCATCAAGCTGGTCCATTCGCGACTGGCGGCTCGGTGGACGGCGGCAGGCGAGTCGCCCCTCCAAGTGGGAGAACGCTGGGACGAGTACGTGGCTTGTCACCTGTTGCCGCACTGGTGTGCAATGGAACTGATGCTGCCCGCGTGTGTTGTGGCCACGTTGAAATTGGCCGTCACGCTGGCCGAAACCGGTTTCTCGTTCAATCGTCCCACGCGGCTTGAAATTCATCTGGTAAACACGTTAGCGGGCCCGCTTCAACGGCAGAGTTCGCTCTTTTCGGAACGCGATAACCCGCTGCTGGCCGCGGCGGTTGCGGGCCGCAACCTGGCGTGCGTCGGCCCGTTTACCGTGATCGTCGGCAATCCGCCGTTTTCGGGCATCTCGACGCAGCAGGGCCGCTGGATCGAGGGCCTGCTCCGCGGCCGCGAAGGCGGCCGTAGCGACTGGTGCAGCTATTTCGAAGTCGACGGCCAGCCGTTGGGCGAGCGAAAGACTTGGCTGCAAGACGACTATGTCAAGTTCCTGCGTTTTGCGCATTGGAGGATCGAAACCTCGGGTTGCGGAATCGTGGGTCTGGTGACTAACCACGGTTACCTGGACAATCCCACGTTTCGCGGTGTCCGGCGGCAGCTGCTAGCCACGTTTCCGCAGATCACCGTGATTGACCTGCACGGCAACCGCAAAAAGAAGGAACGGCCGCCAGATGGCCGGCACGATGAAAACGTCTTTGCGATCGAACAGGGGACGGCGATCGGGCTGTTCCGCCGACCGGCGGCCGAGGACACATCCGGCGCGGTGTGGCACGGGGAATTATGGGGAGCCGCGTTCGCAAAGCTGCGCACGCTGGACGAGGCGGTTGATTTGTCGCCGCGGGGCGACGGCGATTGTGCGCTGGCGATCCGGCGGCTGGTTCCCGCCGCCGGGCAATACTTCTTTACCCCGCGGCCGATGACGGCGCGGGATGAATACGATACTTCGCCCCGGCTGCCGGATTTGATGCCCGTCCATGTGACGGCGCCGGTCACGGCCCGCGATCATTTCGTGGTGGCGTTCACGCGTGACGAATTGCTGGCCCGCATGGCCGAGTTCCGCGATTTGGCCATCAGTGATGACGATCTGCGGCGGCGATACTTTACGAACACTCGCTCCGCCAAGTACGCGTCGGGAGACACCCGCGGTTGGAAACTGACCGCTGCGCGTCGCCGTCTGGCCGCCGACCCGCTTTGGCAGCAGCATGTCCGACCGTGTTGGTATCGACCCTTTGACGAGCGTTTTGTGTACTGGGCGGACGGCATGATCGACTGGCCGCGAAGCGAGGTCACGCCGTCTCTGGTGCGTCCGGGAAACCTGGCCCTCGTGGCTCGGCGTCAGATGCTGCCGACGCAGCCCTGCAATTACTTCTGGGTCACCGACCAGCTTCTGTTAGACGGTCTGATTCGCTCCGATAACCGGGGCAGTGAATCGGTGTTTCCCTTGTTTATCGAGCCCGTCGCCGACGCCAGAGTGCGGCGAGACCGCGTCAATCTCGACGAGGCGTTCCTGGAACGAGCGGCGCGGCAGCTCGGCGTTCGTTGGCAGATGGACGGCCCCGCCGACGCCGACTCGCTCTGCGCCGTCGAACTGGTGTACTACGTCTACGCCTTGTTCTTTTCCCCGACGTATCGCCATCGTTACGCGGACCGCCTGTGGAGCGATTTCCCCCGCGTCCTGCTGCCGCGCCGGCTGGACCTGTTTCGCGAGATGACCACATTCGGCCGGCGGCTGGCCGGCTGGCACCTGTTGCGTAGCTTACGATCCGCCGCGTCCGAAACGGAATCGGCTCGTGCCGCACCGCAGGGACATAGCGACCTGAGTTGGTCCGTCGGCGCCGTCCCGGCCGTTTCGCCGGGTTTCCCCAAGTACGATTTCGGGCGGATCTGTGTCAACCGCGATGTGTGGCTTGCCACGGTGCCGGGCGAAGTCTGGGACTTTCACGCCGGCGGTCATCAGGTGTGCAAAAAGTGGCTAAAAGACCGCCGCGGCCGGACGTTGAGCGAATGCGACTTGGCGATTTACTGCGGCCTGGTGTCCGCCATTGGTGGCACGTTGCGAACCATGACCGAGATCGACACCGCAATTCAAGCAGCCGGCGGCTGGCCGGGCGCTCTTGTGCCGGCCGAGGCGTAGGTGGACAAGGACCTACTCGGCGACCTCGGTTGCAGCCTGGACGGTTGCGGCGGGGCGGGGCAGGGTCGGACCGCGGTAATAGCGGCGGCGAACCGTGTTTCCGTAAAAGTGCATCGGACGATAGGCTCGGTGAACGATCGGTGTCGCCTGGACTTGCGCCCGCTCCTGGCCGAACACAATCACGCGCCCGGACCAGCCGGGCTCGTCCGCCGCCACGGACGAGCTAAAACAAGACATGCTGGCGAGAATTGACAATGCGATGGCCCATTTCTTCATGGTTGTCTACCCCTTTCTATTTGCCCCATTTCAACAAGCCGAGTCAGGAGACTCTGCAATGAATCTTGACCGATATTACGCATTCGTCAAACTTCGCGTTGTGTCACATTGGGTATCTGAAAGCGATTGCAGTGTGCTTTGCGGGCGATAGCGGTTGTGTTCGTCGTGCCGATTCCCGCTCCGACTGGGCAAAACCGACTTCATTCAGCGGAACGAACACCACATTTTCTGTTCGATTCCGTCACCTGGATTCTGCACCTTGCCTTCTGCCGCGTTACAATCAACGCCTTCCGAACCTAATCCGGTTCGACGGATTGAAGTCGGGGAAGTCAACCCCGTATAATCACGATAGGAGTTGCGGGAAGAAAACAGGGATTGGCGAAAAGATGAGTTCGAGCGGTTCGGCGAGGCGAGGCATGAACTTCACAATCAGGTGTGTCTGTGGCCACCGCTCTGATGTTCCTGCGGGGCGCGCCGGAGTGCAGATTCGTTGCGACTGCGGCCGGACCATCGAAGTGCCGTTGTTGAGCCAGTTGCAGCGGGCGCGGGCCGCGGGCGAGGTGTGCGATGCCACGGAGTGCCAGGAGGGTTTTCCGGCAGACGAGTTGGCCGAAGCGCGGGCGGTGGACGAGGAGATGCCTCGCGAGTTCTTCATGATTCTTGCCCCGGATCACGTGATCGCTCAACGCGTGCATCAGGAGGCATTTGTCCACTTCGTGGCAGCATTTGACCGCACCGTCAAGTCGTTTGCACGGACGACGGAGGCTCAGCCGGGCGTGGACGTCCAAATCGGCTACGCCATGTTTCCTGGCGGCCAGAGTCTGATCGACTTGCAGATCCGCCCCGAAATCCTGCCCCCCCACGTCGTGACCGAACTGAAAATGGAACTGGATGCGTTGCGTCACCCGCCTGTGGAAGGAGGGCCGGTCAGTTTCTGCTGCCGCGCCTTGCTGTGGGGCGGTGCCGCCAGCTCGCATCCCCCGTTCCTGTTTCCTTTCTCGCCGCAATTCGGCAAGCGTTCGGCGTCGTTCGATCAATTGCTGACCGAGGCGGCGGGGCTGGCGTATCCCCCGCCCGAACGTCGCCCCTGCACGGCGGAGGCTCGCAGTCGTTGGGGCAGGAGCGTGTTGGCGCTGGGGCGGCGGCTGAGAGCTTGGCTGACCGTAGTCTTCGCTTGGCGCGTCGAAGCTCAACCGGTCGAAGCTCAGCCCGTCCGGCCTCCGCAGCCTGCCATCACGCCGCCGGAATTCCCGCCGCTGTTACCCGGGCCAGCCGATCCGTCGTGTGGGTATACGGTCGAGGAACTGACCTCGCTAATCGGCCAGTATCCGCAATACGCACCGCTGTTTGGAATGCGTGCCGAGGTGTTTGAACAGCTGGAAGACTACGACCGGGCGATCGCCGATTACACAGCATATCTGACCTTGCGACCGGACCAGGCTGAGATCTATGCTCGTCGCGCGATGATTTATTGTGCGGCCGGCAGCCAGGAGTTGGGCTTAAAGGACCTCAAATCCGCTTTGCAGTTGGATCCGGATCATGTCGCCGCGTTGGCCGGCCGTGGTATGATTTACTTGCAGTTGGACGCCTGGGAACAAGCGCTGGCCGATTTCGAGGCGGCCATCGAACACGACCGGCGGAATCCGTCGCTGCAGGTTCATCGAGGCCGCACGCTGATCGGCCGCGGGGACTATCCGCGGGCCGTCGAAGCGCTGACCCAAGCCCTGCGGTTGGATCCGCATCACGATGCCGCTTACGCTTGGCGGGCTTTGGCGCGGCGGCGCGCCTCGACGGAGCCGACGGACGAGACCCTCCAATCCATGCTCGCCGATTTCGACGCGGCCTTGGACATCCAGCCGGAACATGCCGGCTATCGTCTGTACCGGGCCGAGGTCCGGCTGGGAGCGGGCGACATCCGCGGCGCGGCGGCAGACTGTGACTTCATCCTCGCTCGCCAGCCGCAATCCGGCGAGGCGCACGCGTTGCGTGGGATCGCCCGCCAGCGACTGGGGGATTCGCCGGGCGCCATCGAGGACTGCGATTCGGCGCTGGAACAGGGCGCCGAGTCGGCCGATATCTACTTGGCACGAGCCTTTGCGTACGAGGACTTGGGGGAAATGGACGCGGCGCTGAGCGACTGTGAAGCGGCGTTGGAGGTCAATCCCCAGGAAGTCGTAGCCGTCAACCTGCGGGGCGCTATCCGGCTGAAACTCGGCGATCCGGACGAAGCGGCGGAAGACTTCGAGGCGGCGATCGCAATGGAACCGGACTGGGCTCTGCCGTATGCCAACCGGGGCAATGCCTGCCGGGCTCGAGGCGATAATTCCGGAGCGATTCAGGCCTACGGACGAGCGATCGAGCTAGATCCGCAGTTGGTGTTTGCCTACCTGAATCGCGCCCTGGCTTGGGCGGATGAAGAGCAGGATGAAAAATCGCTGGAGGATTTCGCCGCTGCCTTGCGGCTCGCTCCGGACATCGTCGGCGCGTACATCGAACGCGCTTGGCTGCGGACTCGGCGTCACGAGTACGACGCGGCGCTGGCCGATTTGAATGAAGCGGTACGCTTGCAGCCTGACTCGGCCCCGGCGCATTTTCAGCGCGGCCGGTTGCACTTGCAGCAAGGCAACTATGACGAGGCGTTGCAGGATTTCGACCGCGTGATCGACTTGGCCCCCGACCTAGCTGCTGCCTACAGCAGTCGCGGCGGCGTCTGGATCCAGAAAGGCGAGCACGATAAAGCGGATGCCGATTTTCAGCAGGCCATTGCCTGCGAACCGGGGATGGCCGAAGCCTTTGTCATGGAGCGGATCCTGCTCGAAGCGGCGTACTACGGCCGCCAGGAGGAGTTCGACGAGGCCGTGAATCGCGCTTCGGAAGCGATCGAACTGGACGAGGGCTGCCTGCCGGCCTACGCGATACGCGCCGGGGCCTATTGGTACTCGGAACAATTGGTCGAAGCGATCGACGACTTTACAGAGCTGATCGAACGAAACGACGAGGACGATTTCCACGCCCATGCGGGGCGCGGCCAGGTCTACGCGGAACTGGGCGAATTCGACTTGGCTTTGGCCGACCTCGACCACGCGCTCGCCTTGGTCAACCGACTGGCGGGCGGCAAGGGGCCATCCAAAACGGGTTTAGCCTATGCCTACAACGGCCGCGCCTTTGCTCTGGCCGGTCTGGGCCGCCTGGACGAAGCCATGCGGGACTTTGACCGCTCGCTGAAAGACGCTCCCGAAAGCGCCTGGGTCTACTACAACCTCGGCTTGGTCTTTCACCACTTGGGCCGCAATGCCGAAGCCGTGGCCCGTTTTGAGCACGCCCTGGAGAAAACCGACCCGCCTCTGCCCCCGCTCAAACGCGACCGCGCCCGCGGTTTTCTGAGGCGCCACGGACACACATGACATCAAAAGCGCAACAGAATTCTTCCACTGTTGCCAGCCGGACTTTTGCCAAGTCGGACATAAGTCGATAAGATATGAATGGGTGTGCGGAATCTGCAGGTTAGCTTGGATCATCCACCACACGTCGCCCAGACTGTGGGCCTGTGAAGGTGGGCGAGATGGAAAATGTTCCTATCCCCAGCGGTTGGCGAAGAGAAGTTCCGGGGCCGATGGTGCGTTGGCACAGACATTGCATTCTATGCTGTCATCCGCCGGCCAAATTCGAGACGGCGCGGACGGCTTGGGGGGGAATTCTTTGGAAGGGGACAAGGGAGGGGACACAGTAATGACACGCACAAAGACATCCATCACCGCGTTTATTGGTGCTGCGCTGGCCCTTGTGGCGGCATGGCAGGGTTCGGCGGAAGTGCTCGGCCAGGGCAGCGGCGGGGGGACTCAGATTCTTGGTGGCGGGGCCGTGATCGATCGCGACGCTCCGAACGTGGACGCGCCGCGGCCGGTGTTGCGGAGTACCACCGAGAAACGCCGCTGGCTCCGCGACCACTTGACCAATGGCGTGACGAACAAGCGGGAACTCATGCCGCTGTTGAGAAAGGTCGACCACTTGACGCCTCGCCAGGTGGACGTTCTGACCAACGCCGTGTTGGCCCAACAACTGCCGCCGGCGGAGCAGCAGCAGCAAGTGCAGCAGCAGATGCAGCAACTCGACCGACAACAGCAGCACCTGTTGCAACAAGGCAATCAGGAATTAGCTCGGCTGCGGTTCATCCGCCAGGCGCTGGAAGACGAGTTGTGGCTGCGCAATGCCGGCTACGGCGTCGGCTACATGCCCGTCATCACTTGGCTGCCCGAAGGGACCTGGTTTGGCGCTGCCGCGAATATCTCGCCGGACGGGCGTCATGTCCGGATCAATGCCAACCCGTTCTACTCCAGTGTTGGGCCGGTCTACAACTACAATCTGAACAGTGGCGCAACACAACCCTGGATGCCGCAATCCGGCTCCCAGTCGAGCAATCAGCCGCTGGGATCGCCGGGCTTTAACCATGCCGAAGTCTACGGCGGCATTCCGGCGAGGCACCAATCGCAGGCCCCTCCGGCGGCGCAGCCTCGAGTTTGGCACGATGGCATTCGCACCCGCGTGGGACCTTGACACCGTGTTCCGCCCGGCCCGGGCGGAACCACCAGATCGAACAGGACGATTACGCGAAAGCCGGGATGGTCCCCTGAGAAACCGCGCAAAGCAGCGTCATCCTGTTCGGGACGCCTCGGCACGTCGCCCGGTGTCATCTCGTCGTGGAGAACCGCCATGCAAGTTGGGCTTTTCGTCCCCTGTTACATCGACCAGCTGTTCCCCGACATCGGGTTCGCCACCATCGAAGTCTTGGAAAAACACGGCGTCGAGATCGACTTTCCTCGGCAGCAGACCTGTTGCGGTCAGCCCATGGCCAACACGGGCTGCAAGGAAGACACGCGGCCGTTGGCCGTGAAATTCTACGAGATTTTCAAGGATTACCCGTACGTCGTCTGTCCTTCCGGCAGTTGCGTGTCGATGGTGCGACACCACTACGATGACTACCTTGCGGGGCGCCCGGGATTCGAGGAGTTGAAGCACAAGACATTCGAGTTGTGTGAATTCCTGACCGACGTGTTGGGGGTGGAACGGATCGAGGGCCGGTTTCCGTACCGGGTTGGGCTGCACAACAGCTGTCACGGGCACCGCGGTTTGCGTCTGGGACAGCCCAGCGAAATCGTCGCGCCGCCGTTCAACAAAGTCGGCAAGCTGCTCTCGTCGCTGGACGGCGTGCAGTTGACGCAACTCTGCCGTCCCGACGAGTGTTGCGGATTTGGCGGGACATTTGCCGTCAATGAGGAAGCGGTATCCACGCGGATGGGACTGGATCGTTTGAGCGACCACGAACAGGCCGGCACGCAAGTGCTGACGGCGGCCGATATGTCGTGCTTGATGCACATGGAGGGGCTGATCCGCCGCGATCGCAAGAGCATCCACGTAATGCATGTGGTGCAGATTTTTGCGGGACGCCAGCCACCCTTCTAACCGCGACTTGAGACGCACGAAGCCGTAGCTTGCCCAGACGCGGACATCCGCCGTCGGCTGCAGAGTTTGAGATTGTTGGAGTTGGATCCATGACGACACTGACCAAGAGCAATCACGCCGACCACGCCGCCGAGTTTATCGCCGACAGCCAGCGGACCGGCTGGCATGACCAGGCGTTGTGGTTTATTCGGGCGAAACGCGACAAAGCCGCCCAAGCGGTGCCGGAATGGGAGCAGCTGCGCGAACTGGCGTCGCAGATCAAGCTGCATACCCTTGCCCATCTGCCGGACTATTTGGAGGAATTCGAAGCGAACGCCACGCGGAAAGGCGCACACGTGCATTGGGCTCACGACGCCCAGGAGCACAATCAGATCGTGCTGCAGATCCTGCAGGACCACGGCGCCAAAAGGATCGTCAAGAGCAAGTCCATGCTCACCGAAGAGTGTCACCTGAACCCGCATCTGGAGCGCCACGGCATCGAGGTCGTCGATACCGACTTGGGCGAACGGATCGTCCAACTGCGAGGCGAGCCGCCCAGCCACATTGTGTTGCCGGCCATCCACATCAAGAAGGAAGAGGTCGGCGAGTTGTTCCATCGCTGCTTGGGCACCGCAGCCGGGGCAACGGATCCGAAGTACCTGGCCGAGGCGGCGCGAGGACACTTGCGGGACAAGTTCATGAACGCCGAGGCCGGCATCACGGGCGTCAATTTCGCCGTCGCGGAAACCGGCGGGTTTGTCGTCTGTACCAACGAAGGCAACGCCGATTTGGGCATCTCGTTGCCGAACCTGCACATCGCCTGTCTGGGCATCGAGAAACTGCTACCCCGGGCCCAGGATTTGTCCGTCTTCTTGCGGCTGCTGTCCCGTTCGGCCACCGGCCAGCCGATCACGACGTACACCTCGCATTTCCACGGGCCGATTCCGGGCGGCCGGTTGCACATCGTCCTGGTGGACAACGGCCGCAGCCGCATCCGCCAGAACCGGCTGTTCCGCGAGTCGCTGAAATGCATCCGTTGCGGCGCTTGCATGAACACCTGTCCGGTCTACCGGCGGAGCGGCGGCTATAGCTACGACAACACGATCCCCGGCCCGATCGGCTCCATCCTGGGACCGTTGCAGGATCCCAAGCACAATCGCAGCTTGCCCTACGCCTGCAGCTTGTGCGGCTCGTGTACCGAAGTTTGTCCCGTCAAAATCCCGTTGGCTCAGCAACTGCTGACCTGGCGGGGCGAGATCGTGCGGATGCACCTGCTGCCGTGGACAAAGCGGCTGGCCATGAAGGCCGCCAGCATCGTGTTCCGCAACACCTGGCTATACAATTTTTCCGGCAAGATGGCTCGCTGGTTCCTGCCCAAGATGCCGCGGTTCTTGATCTACAACCGCTTCAATGCGTGGGGCAAGCACCGCGAAATCCCCGCGTTTCCCCAGCACAGCTTCCGCGAACTGTACGAGAAGAAAAATGGCCGCAAGCAGCAAAGCTGACATCCTTCGCACCCTCCGCGGCACCATCGTGGAATCGGTCGAACTACCGAACCTGGACCAGCCGTGGACGACGTTCGAGGACCGACTGGGACAGTTCTGCACCGTGTTGCAAGCGGTTGGCGGCCAAGCCGTGCGGGCGGGCGACATGGACGAAGTGAATCGCGAACTGGAACAACTGCCCGCGTATGCGGAAGCGAAAAAAGTATGCTCGCTGGTGGACGGCATCCGCAAAGCGAACGTGCAGCTCGAAAACGCGACGGACCCGCACCAACTGGAGGACGTGGATTTCTTTGTCGCCGCCGGCCGCTTTGGCGTCGCGGAGAACGCGGCCGTCTGGCTCACCGACGAGGGCCTTCGGCACCGCGCGTTGTACTTTCTGAGCCAACATCTGGCGCTGGTCCTGCCCGCGGCGGAGCTGGTGGACAACATGCATCAGGCTTACCAGCGGCTGTCCTTTGCCGAGCCCGGATTCGGTCTGTTCCTGTCCGGCCCGTCCAAGACGGCAGACATCGAACAATCGCTGGTGATCGGCGCTCACGGCGCGCGTTCCCACACCGTGTTCCTGGTGGGCTGAAGCGGCGGAGATTGCAGGACAAGAATGGGGGACGGTGGCAGGGGTGGGTTGTATACAGGGTGGGCAAAAAAACACGCCCTGCGCTGTCGCGCAGGGCATGCGAAGAAAACGCCGGAAATTCAGCTGGGTGCCGTTACTCGAGGATCGTTTTCGCTCCCTCGATAATGCTCTTGACGGCTTGGGCGTTCAAGCCGCCGGCCTCGACCGCGTGGTTGGATTTCACCGCCTTGCCCTTGTAGTGCATCACGGTGACTTCCGCCTGGTCGTTGATCTTCATCCGATCGGCGTCGGCGGTGATCGTCAACGCCACATTCTTCAGGTTGTGCTTCGTCGCGAACTCGGCGACTTTCGCCTTGTAATCGTCCGTGGGCTCGCCGGTGAAATTGATCACGGCCGCGAGCTTCTTTTCCTGGTTGTCTGCAACAAGCTTGTCGATCTGCTTGGCCAAACTGGCCAAGGCGTCATCGGGCGTCTTCGCAAAGGCAAAGACGACCGGACGGCCGCCGAGCTTTCACGTATAGCACAATGACTTCCCGGCCTCGACGCCGTCGTCGATGCCTCCACTCTTGACGCCCGAGTAGCTTCCGACCGAGCTGCCAACAGGAATCCCGCTGGCAAAACCCTCCGCTTGGGCTTGTACGCACGAGGCGGCGGTGCACAGCAACAATGCTGCGCCCGCCCATTGACATAGGACTTTCATGAGTTTCATCTCCCTTTTTCCAAGAAACACAACCGAAGGTTCTTGCTGCTCGGCGGGCACCCAGCGCACCGCCGACCAGCATCCATAAACTGTCGATCATATCTTAACGAATACGGGAAGCAAAGGAAAGCACCAAACCCACCTCACGTGCCGTGCAGATACCGCCGCGCCTTGCCGAAATCCCCGAAACATGGGAATATAAGGAGGGACGGCAGAAAATACCGCAGAGAGAGGTCACCATGCACGAGATCAAGGCTCTGTCGCCACAGCAGTTGGGCTGGCGTTGCGATCCCGCACATTTGGACTTCGAGACGACGGCGGAACTGGACGATTTGAGCGAGTTTGTGGGACAGACTCGCGCATTGGACGCCGTCCGGTTCGGTATCACGATTCGCCGCGAGGGCTACAATCTGTACGCCCTGGGGCCGCCGGGCGTGGGCAAGCGGACGATTGTCAAATCTTTCTTGGAGCGAAAGTCGGCGGACGAGTCGAAGCCCGACGACTGGTGCTACATCAACAACTTTGACAATCGGCACCAACCCCACGCGCTGCGATTGCCCGCCGGGCGGGGCGCGAAGCTGGTGTGGGACCTGAACGTCTTGATCGAGGATCTGCACACGTCGATTCCGGCGGCCTTGGAAATGGAAGAGCATCGGAATCGGCTGCAAGAGGTCGAGGAGGAGGTCAAGGAGCGTCAGGCGAAGGCTTTTCGTCAGTTAGCCGAACAGGCAGAGCAGCAAGGCATCCAGCTGATTCGGACACCCGGGGGATTCGCGCTGGCCCCGCTGCGGGACGGCGAAGTCCTGAGCCCGGAGGAATACGAGAAACTGTCCGACGCACAGCGCAAGCAGATTCAGGCGGCGGTGGACGTGCTGCAAGGGGAATTGAGGACGCTGGTCGAGAAAATGCCGCAGTGGCGAAACGAAATCCGCCGCAAAGTCAAGGAACTCAACCAGGAAACCACCCGCTTCGTCGTCGGCCAGACGCTGGCGCAGATTCGCAACTGGTACACGGATCTCCCGCAAGTCCTGAAATACCTCGATGCCCTGGAACGGAACGTGATCGAACGGGCCGACGAGTTTCATCCCCGAGAGGAAGAGTCTGCCGATCCGGCTCAAGCGCCCAGACGCCATCGGCTTGCCGACGCCTACCGCGTCAACCTGATCGTCGAGAATGGCCAGACGGATGGCGCACCCGTCGTCTATCTCGAGCATCCCAGCTACGTAAATCTCGTCGGCCGCGTCGAGCACGAAACGCAGATGGGTACCCTGGTCACCGACTTTTCCCTGATCAAACCGGGCGCCTTGCACCAGGCCAACGGAGGCTATCTGGTCATCGAGGCCGTGCGGTTGTTGCAGCAGCCGTTCGCTTGGGAGGCGCTCAAGCGGGCCCTCTACTCGCGTCACATCAAGATCGAGTCGCTGGGGGAAAGCCTGAGTTTGCTCAGCACGGTGTCGCTCGAGCCGGAGCCGATCCCGCTGGACGTCAAAGTCGTGCTTTTAGGCGACCGGATGCTGTACTACTTGCTACACCAGTACGACCGCGATTTCGCCGAGTTGTTCAAAGTCGCGGCCGACTTCGAGGAACAGATGGAGCGCACACCGGAGAACTGCCGTCTGTACGCCCGGCTGATCGCCACCCTCGTCCGCCGAGAGGACCAGCTGCCGTTCGACCGCACCGCCGTGGCCCGCGTTCTGGAGCACAGCGCCCGCGTCGCCGCCGACTCGAAGAAGTTGACGACGCACATGCGGACGGTGGCGGATCTGTTACGGGAATCGGATTATTGGGCGACTCAAGACCGCAGTCCGCAGGTCAGCGCCGGGCACGTCCAGCGGGCGATCGACAAACAGGTCTACCGGTCCGAGCGGCTGCGGCAGCACGTCCTGGAGGAAATTCGCCGCGGCACGCTGCTGATCGATACCGACGGAGCCGTGGTCGGCCAGGTCAACGGCTTGTCGGTCATCGACCTGGGCAAGTTTGCCTTCGGCCGACCGTCGCGAATCACGGCCACAGCACGGCTGGGCAAAGGCGAAGTGATCGACATCGAACGGGAGGTCGAACTGGGCGGCGCGATCCACTCCAAGGGGGTGCTGATCCTATCGGCACTGCTCAGTTCGCGGTACGCCCAGCGGCATCCGCTGTCCGTTTCGGCGAGTCTGGTGTTCGAGCAATCGTACGGGATGGTCGAGGGCGACAGCGCATCGATGGGCGAGTTGTGCGCGCTGCTGTCGGCGCTGGCTGGCATCCCGATCAAACAGTCATTGGCGATCACCGGCTCGGTCAACCAGCACGGCCAGGTGCAGCCGATTGGCGGAGTGAACGAAAAGATCGAAGGGTTCTACGACGTCTGCCGAGCGCGGGGCCTGACGGGCGAGCACGGCGTGTTGATTCCAGCGTCCAACGTCAAGCATCTGATGCTGCGGGAGGACGTGGTGCAGGCCGTCGCCTCCGGCGGCTTCCACATCTGGCCGATCGAGACGGTGGACCAGGCGCTGAGTCTGTTGACCGGCGTGCCGGCTGGCGAGCCCGACTCGAGTGGACAGTATCCCGCGGGGAGCGTCAATCAACGGATTTCCGAGCGGTTGTGGGAGTTGTTTCAGTTGCGGCAGAAATACAGCTCGGAAGCCATGACGGAGAAACCAAAATGACCGTCGAAGAGGAATGTCGTTCGAGCGTGCGGCGGATCGTCGTGACGCTGGACGCTTCGGCTTGTGGGCGCGCCGCCTTGGAGATCGCGTCGCAGCTGGCGGCGGAAATGCAGGCGGAACTCCAGGGCTTGTTTGTGGAAGACGTCGATCTGCTTCGCCTAGCAAATCTGCCTTTCGCCTGCGAAGTGCTGCTGGCAAACGCAATTCCACGTCAGCTGGGAGCAGCCCAGATCCAGAGCGCGTTCCGCAGCTGCGCGGCGAAGGTCCGGCAAGCGTTGACGGAAGCCGCCGACCAGCGGCGTCTGCGGTGGTCGTTTCAAGTCCTGCAGGGCGATGTGGTGCGGACCAGCCGGGCGGCTGCCGAACACGCGGAGTTGCTGATCCTGGGCTGGGCGGAAACGACGGCTGGCGGTTCGTCCCAAGCCGCCGTGCGAAAGCCCCTGGCAACGGTCGGTTCCATTCTGGCGATTGACGACGGCTCGTCCGGCAGCGACCGCGTCCTGCGAGTCGCGGTCGAACTGGCCCAGGTCAAACGAAGTGAGCTGCTGGTGCTCAGTCCGGCGGCCGGAACCGGCGCACGAACGCCGCGGCGCCGTCAGATCGACCAATGCCTGCAGTCCAGCCGAGTCGAATATGCAGTCCAGCTCTTGCCAGCAGCCGACGCGCGGACCATCGCCGGTCTGGCGGAGCGTCTGCGGAGCAGGTTGCTGCTGCTGGTCCTGCGTAGCGATCTGTTGGACGAGTCTGAATTGGAGATCCTGGTCAAGCGGCTCGAATGCCCGCTGGCGCTGGTTCCGTGAGGTGCCGTGTCGGTGGCATTCCAGATGGCGAGAGTCCATTTCCGCCTGGCGGAGTCAGCGTATTCGACGCCTGCGCGACGGAACGTCCTATCGATTTGCGGATCGGTGCAGAACCTATTGGCCGCCCATGATCGGCATCAGGAACCGCACGATATCGATCGCGGCGGGGCCGACGAGCACCACGAAAATGGCCGGAAAGATGAACAAAACCAAGGGAAAGATCAGCTTTACCGCGCTCTTCGAAGCGCGCTCTTCCGCCATTTGCCGGCGGCGGATCCGCATCGCGTCGCCATGATTCCTCAGCGCCAAGCCGATGCCCGTGCCAAACCGGCTGGCGTGAATCAGCACCGACGCCAGACTGCGCAAATCGTCCTCGCCGTTCCGCTGGCCGAGATCCCGAAATACCTGGATGCGGGGGATTCCCATCTGCAAGTGGAGCGTGGACAGTTCAAACTCGTGCGAGACGGCGGGAAAGCTCTTCCGCATTTCATCCGCCACCTTCTGCATGGCGCGATCCAATCCCAGACCGGCCTCGACGCAAACCACCATCAAGTCGATGGCGTCCGGCAGTCCGAAGAACAACTGTTCGTGACGCCGTCTGGTGATCAGGCGAAGGACAAGATCGGGCAGAAACAGACCTCCGCCAGCGAACAGCACGACGCGGGTGATGGCCTGCTGGGAGAAATCGCCGGCCAGGAGGATGGCACCGCCACCCAGGAAGAAACCCGTGGCCAAGCAACAGACCTTGGCCGCCAGGAATACGGTGGTGGCGTATTCGGAACGTAGTCCCGCGTGGGACAGCCGCATTCGCAGCCGGTCGGCGTCTTGAAGATTGGTCGGCGCCAGCGGCTTGGCCAGCTGGGGCGATGTCTTCTCGACTAGCTCCGAGACCGCCGACGACACGCGGGAAAACACGCCTTCGTCAGGCGAGGCCGAACGGGCGGTCCGCTCGAGTTCGTCCAGTCGCGCATGCACCCGCTTCCGCGGGCCTTGCAGAGCGTCTGCCAGCGTCCACAGGCCGCCCGCAACCAGAAGGAAAACGGCAAGAGGAATAAGCAGCGTAAAATCCATGATACATCATCCACCAGCAAACGGGACTCAGATCTTGATATCCACGATTTTCTTGATCACGATCGCGCCCATGATCTGCAACACGATCGCCGCCACGACCATCTTATGCCCCAATGGTTCTCGGAACAGGATCATGAGATAATCAGGATTGCGGAAGTAGAGGTAGATCGCCAGGACGATCGGCAAGGCTAGCAGAACGAGTCCGGACAGGCGACCTTCGCCGGTGAGCGCTCTGACCTGAGCCCGGATCTGAAACCGTTGCCGGATCAGGCGGGCGATCTTGTCCAGGATTTCCGCCGTGTCACCGCCGGTCTGCCGTTGTAACACGACGGCGTTGACGAAGAATCGCAAATCCAGGTTGGGGACGCGCGCGGTTAGCTCTTCGAGCGTCGCCTCCAGGGACACGCCCAACGTTTGCTGTTGATAGCACCGCAGGAATTCCGCCGAAATGGGTTCGGCCATTTCATCGCCGACCAGACGCAGTCCGTCCGCCATGCTGTGTCCGGCACGTAGCGAGCGGGCGAGCAAGTCCATCGCGTCCGGCATCTGGGCCTCGAACTTGCCCAGCCGTTGGTGTCGTTTCCAGAACAGCCATAACAGCGGCAGCGAGCCGGCCAGGGCGGCAGCCACCGGCATCGCGGTGGCGGGGGCTTGCGTGATGCCCCCGAAGACACTGCCGGCGACGATCGAGGCCGCCGTGAGAGCCAGCAGTTGGGCGGGAGTGATCCGCACACCCGCCTGACGTATCAGGATTCGCAGATCCAGGAACCGCGACAGCCAGCGTTCCCATTCAGCCGGCCGTTCCGGCTCCTCGGCGACGTAGGCGGCCGGATGGTACTCCTCTTCGCACTCCCCCCAGTCCCCAGCCGCGGTGGACCTGGCCAGTTCGTTCAGACGGACTTCCGCGATGCTGCCGCGGCGGGCGCGCAGCAGGGAAATCACGGCGGCAACCAGGGTCGCCGCACCGCAGAATGCGGCGGCCAGTGTCACGATCGTGAGGATACTTTGGGACATTTCATCCTCCCCCTTGGGGAAATTCTCGCGCCTCGGTGGCCCGCGGATCAGACAGACGTTGGTCGCCCGCCGCCACCCTTGCGGCTAGTCGCGCATCATCACCCGATGCCGGAAGATGTTCGCCGGCAGTCGGACCCCGGCTGCCTCCAGTTTATTCATGAACGTCGGCCGCACGCCCGTCGCCAGAAAATGGCCGCGGGCCCGCCCGTTTTCGTCAATCCCCTCTTGAACGTACTGGAACACGTCTTGCATCACGACGGTGTCTTGCTCCATCCCCAGCACTTCCGTGACATGCGTTACCCGCCGCGGACCGCCTTGCAGCCGGCAAACCTGGATGATCAAGTCGACGGCGCTGGCGACCTGCTGCCGCATGGCCTTCAAAGGCAGCTCGAAGCCATTCATCATGACCATCGTCTCCACACGGGCCACGGCGTCCCGCGGTGAGTTGGCGTGGATGGTGGTCAGCGAGCCGTCATGGCCGGTGTTCATGGCTTGAAGCATGTCCAGCGTTTCCGGACCGCGGCACTCGCCGATGATGATTCGTTCGGGCCGCATGCGCAGCGCGTTGCGGACCAGTTCCGTGGCACGGACCTCGCCGCGCCCTTCGATGTTCGGCGGGCGGGTCTCCAGGCGGACGACGTGCTCCTGCTGCAGTTGCAGTTCGGCCGCGTCCTCGATCGTCACGATTCGCTCCTCGTTGCCGATGAAACTGGACAAGACGTTCAACAGCGTCGTCTTGCCGGAGCCTGTGCCGCCGGAGATGATGACGTTGATGCGAGCCTTGATGGCTCCTTCCAACAGCATGACCATCTCCGGGGTGAAAGCCCGCAGGTTCAACAGATGTTCCAGTTTCAGCGGGTTGACGCCGAAGCGGCGAATGGAGACTGCCGGGCCGTCCAGCGCCAAGGGCGGAATGATGGCATTCACGCGCGAGCCGTCCGGCAGACGAGCGTCGACCATCGGACAGGTCTCGTCCACTCGACGTCCGACGCGGGATACGATGCGATCGATGATCTGGAGCAGCTGGGCATTGTCGCGAAACTCGACGTCCGTCTTCTGCAGCTTGCCCTGCCGCTCGACGTACACGCGTTTCGGGCCGTTGATCAGGATGTCGTTGATGCTATGGTCTTTGAGCAGCAGCTCCAGCGGTCCCAGACCCAATGCCTGGTCGAGGACTTCCTCGATCAGCCGCTCCCGCTCCTGGCGATTCAGCAAGGTCTCTTCCGCGTCACACAGGTGCTCGACGATCATGCGGATCTCGCGGCGTAGCGTCTCGCCCTCAACCCCGTCGATCCGATTCAGATCGAGCTTGTCGACCAGCCGGTTGTGAATGCGTTCCTTGATGTCTTCGAAGGCGGCATCCGAAAGCGCGGTGAGCTTCCTCGACCCCGCTCCCAAGACCGCTGTGGTGTTGCCTGTTGTGCTCATCGTCGCTCCTCGGGGCTTTCGCCCGGGCTGATCGTCTCGTTCCGGGAAACTGCCGCTGGGCGGCACTTGAGCCCTGCTGACAAAAGGCTCTATACCGTCGGCGGGCAAGCTTTGGGGACGGCGGAAGACCAAAACCCGAACCACTTGCCGAGTACGGGCGTGGCAACCGTTTCCTGAACCGCAGATCTGCCCTCGCCACTTTCCTCGCCGCTCAACACTCGTGCCATGCTCGCCATCGCTTGCGTGATCTCCGCCTTGGGGGCCTGGAAGATCAGCGGCACGCCGTTGTTGCGGACATCCACCATCAAGCGATAATCGTTGGGAATTTGCCAGAAAATCTCGCGGCCGACAATCTCCTCGGCTCGCTTCAACCGGATGGTCTCGCTGTCCGGCATCGTGCGGTTGACAACCAGGCGAACCTTTTCCAACAGGCCGGGAACCACGCGAAACGATTTGAGCAGCCGCACCACGTTGCGCAGGCAAGGCAGGTCCAGTTGGGTGACCAGCAAGATCACGTCGCAGCACTCCAAAGCCGCCATGTCCAGCGAACTGTAGCCTTTCGACAAATCCACAAACACGTGCGAATAGGATGCCTTGAGCAGCCCGAACACGCGCCGCAGCGGTTCTTCCATCACCGAGGCGGCGTCGCTCAGTTCCACTGGCCGCGGCAGCAGGTACAGGCCGGATTTATGCCGCGTCAGCGACCGCCGCAGCAATTCCAAGTCCAGTCGGGCGACGTTCTGGGTCAAATCGGCCAGGGTGTACTCATGCATCATATCCAGGTAGACATCGGCGTCGCCCAGCGTCACGTCCAAATCGACGAGCACGACCGAGCGATTCGAGGAGGCGGCCATGATGCTGGCGAGATTGACGGCCAGACTGGTCGAACCCACCCCGCCGGCAGCCCCGGCGACCGCGATCATTGTACAGCCCCGTGCCGCGCGCCCCTGGGCTTCCTCGCGAACACCGACCGACCGCAGTGCGCCCATCAACTCGCGGCCACTGGCCGGCAGCGTCAAAAACTCTTTGGCCCCAGCGCGAATCGCGCGGAGCACGCGTTGGCCGTCATTGGACCGACTGACTGCACACACCCCGCAACCCGCCCCTTGACGCGATAAGCGGGCGACCAGTTCCAACGCGCGTTCGGTGTCCGAATCCACGCCCACCAACACGACGTCCGGCAGATCGTCCGACAGGGAAAACGCATTGCAGTCGGCACACTCCGCTACGAGTCGCACTTGATCCAAGCCGGTCAGGGCGGTCCTGAGTTCCTTGCGCAGCGTGCTATCGCGATCGACAATGGCTATTCGTAAGACAAGATTCATGGCACTTGCAGGTACTTCCAAGGACAATTCAACCAAACCTGAGCCTCGTAGGAAGTCTAGGTCGAGAATTGTGGCCTGGAGGAAGAAACCTACGGCAACGGATCGTAGCCGATCGGCCCGCTCAGCACGGGACGCCTGGCTTCCGTCGGATTGGGTGCCGACGATCCGGAACGTGGTGCCGCGTACGGACCCCTCCGCATCACCGCACTGTTCGAAACTCCCGACGGCGAGGGAACCGTTTCTCTCGGGTGAGAAAACACCGGGTCGATTCCGCCCGCCGGCCCCATGAGCATCATCCCGTCAGGAGGCAGTCCCGGCTCGCCGCCCATCGGGAGCGGTCCAGCACATGCCCCCGGAGCCAGGCTGGGCCCACAGGCGGGGACTTCGAGATAGCCATAAGCATACAGCTCTTTGTCGCTGGGACTCGTCGTCAGTTGCCCCGGACCGCACGGCGGAACCTCGTGCGGATTCAGCGGCGCGATGAGTTCGGGCGTTACAATCACCAGCAACTCGACTTCGTTCGACTTCTCCTCGACGCGCGAGAAGAACCGCCCCACCACGGGGACATCGGCCAGACCGGGAACGCCCCGATTGGTGGCCTCCACTCGATTCTGGATCAGGCCCGCCAGCGCGAGCGACTGGCCCGCCTGCAATTCCACCGACGTATCGACATTTCGCTCGGTGACTCCGGGAACCTTGGTTCCCGCTAACTCCGCTCCCCGACTGGGATCCAATTCGCTGACGCTCCCACGGACGTCGAGTCGGATTGTACCATCGCCAAGCACCAGGGGCACGAAATCGACTTGCGTCCCATAGGTCCGCCATTGGACGGTGAAATTCCCCAAACCGCTGGGCACGATAATCGGGAAACTCCCCCCGGAAAGGAATGTGGCAGGACGCCCGGTCATGGTAACCAGGGTCGGTTCCGAGAGGATTTTGATCAGCTCTTGACTTCTCAACGCCTGTAAATAGCCGAGAAAGGCGCTGGCATCGCCAAACACGGCAAATCGAATCGTGTCGCCTCCGCTCCCCGCCGGTGTGCCCGCCTGCGCGAACAAGCTTCCCGCCCCTTGAGTAATGACGACATCCTCGCCAAGAAATTGCCAATCCAGGCCCAGTTGCCGGAGTTTCGTCCGCGAGACTTCCATCACCTTGACGTGCAGCGCCACCTGCTGGACGCCCCCCACCACGATGCCGCTAATGACTTCCTTGTGATAGTCCTTGGCGAGCGTGGTGATTTCATGCACCATCTCCGGACGCGGCACATATCCCGTAATATACACGCTCTTGGCCAACGGTCGGACGCGCAGGGTCGCGTCGGGAAACTCGCTTTCCAGCACCTCGCGCAATTGCCGGGCGTCCGGACTGACCACCACGTCCCAGGTCGTGACTTGTTCTTGTTCATCCCACAGATTCAACTGCGTGACCCCAGGCGTCAGGGCCGCAATTTGGACTTCGTCTTGGGCGATTGGTGTGACCTGGATGACTTCCGGATTGACCACAAACAGGCGGGGGATCTTCTTACCCAGCTTCAACACTTGGCTGGTGTTGACCGTCAGTTCCAGTCGTTGTCCCGGCCGGCTGATACGGAATTCGGTCGACGAGTTTTCGGCACCCTGCGCAGAAGCGCTGGAGACGGTCCCGCCGACGATGGCCAGCAGCACGAGCCATTGACCGAGTAACAGGGTTCCAGGCGGTCGCAGTCGAGGCACAGGGGCACTTCCTTGCTTCATCGATTGATGAGAGACCGTTTCGTCCGTGTGAATTCCAGCGGACAGGATGGAGTTACGATTGCGCCTACGCATCGTATTCCATCCCGTTGCTATCTCCATCTAATTCGAGCGTTCACCGCATCAATCCTGATGGAATGTGGACTCCGTCGCCCCCCCGCGTGGGAACCCCGCCCTACAACCGGTATTTTCGGAGTCACCGGGACGCCGCGGCCGCCGGGAAATTCGGCGAACTCCCGCAATTCTGCTGCTCGGCCCCTTCTCGCGCAGACGCCTTGTTAACGGGCCTTCCCGTCGGTCTTGTCTCGAAACGAGTCGAGTTTTGGCGAGCGGCCGGAGGCATCAAAAGCGTAAACTTCCGATGTTTTGGGCGTTTCGATGACCATCGACCAGGCGCCGGGCTCCGAGGAAGGGACCGAATCGGCTTTGATGGGCTCATGCACCGCGGGAGACAGGATCCCGCCGATGATCGAGGCGACTTCCCCGCGTCCGAAGAGCCGGTCGACCGTGCAGCCGGGAGTTTCGTCGACCAGCGGATCGTCGGGACTGCGTAGTGTCAGGCGAACGGTGCCCAGTTCTTGCCCCATCGCCAGTTTTTCGGCTTGTTCCGGATCCAGGAGCAAGGAGATCGTCCGCACTTCCTCCAAGGTCTTGTCCTTGTCCGGAGATCTCGCCATCTCCGTGTTGACGGCAAAGACCTGCACCGCCGTCAGAATCGTCTTGGACATCGGCGGCGTCTCTTGCGAACGTTTCATCACGACAATCACGTCCACTTTATCCCCGGGTTCGATCAGGCTGGAAACGGACGAGTCCATGGTCACCTTGACAGACACGGCGCGGAAGCCCAGGGGGACTTTTAGCGAGCTGGTGGCGTCGTCCCAACTCATGACCTTGGCGGCCATGACCGGTTCGCCGGCATACAGGCGGATCCGCGCGTACTTTCCCTCGATCTGCTTCAAGTCGGACAGTGAGCCCCGAGGAATTTGCCGGCTCGGCCATTGCTGTACCCGCACGCTTTCCGCGTTCAGCGGCTCGTTGATGTTGATCTCCTTCATCGCGACCAGCACGGCATGCGTTTCCCCCCCCGTTTCCGAGGCGGCTCGCAGGTACTGATACACGCCCAGCGAAGCGATGAAGCCGCATCCCAAAGCGACCATGATTAAGCCCGTTGACCGCATCGTGATTTTCTCCAACTCTTGAGTGTTCCGCTATTCGTGCCGCATGGTCGACGCCGCGTTCAGGGTTACATCCCGAAGAAAAAACGGCGAGGGCAACCAGCTCACTTTCTCAAACGCAATCGCCGCCGTGACCGTCACCGGCACTCCCCGGTCGACGACCGGGGGATTGGGGGTCACCATCACCTGGGCCTCCTGGCCGTCGATCGAAGTTGCCGTCAAGTAGCTGCGAACGGTCTGTTCGACGTCGTCGGCCGTGGCCCCGTCCACAACGGCTTGCCGCGCCCCTTCGCGGGCTGCCCCTGCGAGCAGTTGATGCACCATCACCATGCGGCCGAATTCGATCATTCCGAACGCCATCAGGAAGAAGATCGGGGCCACGATCGCAAACTCGATCACGGCTGCTCCCCGGCGTCCACGAGTGGACCACGCCCGCGAGCGGACGGTCTGCGGGGGGTGTCTCGGCAGGGTGTTGGGGCAAGGAGACGGGGCTGCAATCAATTCGCTCATGGCATTCACCTCTCACGCCCTAGACCAAACGGCCGCTCCAACCAAGGTAGATGATCGTGCCCAGCATGATGCTGATTCCATAGGGCAACAGGGTCATCGAACCCCTACGTTCCGCCGCGATCGCGGACAATGCCTGCGGATCGCGAATGGTGATAATCTCGAAAAAGATCGCCTGAAACTGCAGCCAGTGCTTTCGCCACTGGCCGCGCCAAGCGATCACGACCAACGCGAACAAACCCCCGACGATCGCCGACACGCAAAAGGCATGAAGCGTCTCCGTGGCGTGCAGCCATGCCCCGACTCCGGCAAACAGCTTGACATCACCAGCCCCCATCCCGCCAATGGCGTGGGCGGGAAGCAGCAATGCAAAGCCCACCAGCGTGCCGGCCAGACTCCAGCCCAAGCCTTCCCAACCGAACATCGCCGTGCTGTAGACCCAGCCGCCGATGACCAATGAAAAGGTTAGCCAGTTTGGCACCCGCAAGCGGATCGAGTCGATGACGGCGGCCAGGATCAACGCCAGCGTCAACAGCCAGACCGGCCAACGATCCGCGGCAGCAGCTCCCAAGTCGAATAGGTTAGCCACGATCTTCCTCCTCTACCTCCCCCCCCAATACAGCCAGCAAGTGCCTGACGGCAATCACTTGGCATCAACCGCGAGCGCCCAGCAGGCCGCTGATCCAGGCGGCCAACGCGACAAGCAGCAGGCAGGTCGCTTGCAAGAACAACGCGATGGTATCCGGCGGGAGCATCCGATATACGATGGAACATAACATGCGGGTTGTCCCGTTTATTCGCCTGCGCCTCGTTCACCGCGCCAACGCGGCGGACCACAAACCAAACCCGGGGCGCGACACGCCCATCCGGCAAGGAAAAACTAGGTCAATTCCGTCGATTGTCAAATCGACTTTGTTTGACAGCCACCTCGTCAGACGACAAGCGTTCAGGGGCGACGAAGGTGCCGAGTGGTCCCATCGTCGCTGTGCGACTTGTTTCGATGCCTGGGATTCTCCAACGTCCCCTCTCCCGTTTTCCAGAGGCGGCTTCGCCACCAGCAACCTTGAAACGGCATTTTCGGCCCACTGTCTGGTCGTTCTCTTTCGCAACGTTACGTTGAGAGCCCCGTTTTCTTGCCGCGGTTCGTCGCGGTCGCGTTTGCCGCCATTGCGTTTGGCCCGAATGTTGCTACCTTATGCCATTCCACAACCGGTGCCTGCCAGATTGAACCAAATACGGGCCGGTTACGTAACAGGATGTTGAATCGGCCTGCCATTCTGGCCGAATATCCTACCGTCTTTCTCCCCCCCGATTGTGACTTGGCGATACCATGATAGACAAAGTGGACAGCCAGCCGATGATCGAGGCCATTGGCCTCTCCAAATTTTATGGCCCCTTTGCGGCGTGCCGCGATGTGTCCTTTCAGGTGCATGAAGGGGAATTGGTGGCCTTTTTGGGCCCCAACGGTGCCGGCAAAAGCACGACGATGAAGCTGCTGACCGGGTACGTCGCCCCCTCGGAAGGCATCGCAAGAATTGCCGGACACAATATGTCCGTCGACCGCTTGGCAGGGTCGGAGCGTTTGGGTTATTTGCCCGAAAATGGGCCTTTGTACCCCGATATGACTCCGCACACCCTGTTGGAATTCTTCGCTGATGCCCGGGGCATGTCCCGCGAGCGGCGGCGGATTCGGATCGAAGCCGTCGTCGAATTGTGCATGTTGGGCAGCGTGTTTCACAAGCCGATCTCCAAGCTGTCCAAAGGCTATCGCCAGCGGCTCGGCATGGCTCAGTCGCTGTTGCACGAGCCGGACGTGTTGATCCTGGACGAACCGACCGCGGGTCTCGATCCGAACCAGATTCGGGAAGTGCGTCGGACGATGGAGCGGCTGCGCGACAACGAAAAGAAGACCATTCTGCTATCCACGCACATTCTGCAGGAGGTGGAAGCGATGGCCAGCCGCGTGATCTTGATCAACGAAGGCCGTTTGGTCTACGACGGCCCGGTCGCAAATCTGATAAACGAGCGGGGCGGTTTGGACGGGGCGTTCAAGCGGTTGACTGCGGCGGAGGCCGTACCGGCCTAGCGGCGGCTCGACGCATCCGCCCCGGTGTCCGCCCCGTCGCGGCTTGGTCTCCCCATTGGCTTTTTTACTCGGTTGAGAGAAGTAGCTATGTTTCTAAACTCCCTCAGTACCCTCTTACTGCTCGATGCGGTCTTTCTGCTGGTCTTGGCAATCGTTATCGCGCCGTTGTGTTTGATGAAGAGGGCCACGCTGGCCGTGCTGAAACGAAATTTCATCGGCTATTTTAGCAACCCCACAGGCTACGTTTTTCTCTGCTTGTTCGTGTTGCTGACCTCGTTCGCCGCGTTTTGGCCGCACGAGTTTTTTAATGCGAACTTGGCGAATCTGGGGCAGCTAAACAAGTTTTTGCCGTACATCATGCTGATCTTCATTCCCGCGATCACGATGGGGATTTGGTCGGACGAGCGGCGGCAGGGAACCGACGAATTGCTCCTGACGCTGCCCGCGGCGGACTTTGACATTGTGGTCGGCAAGTACATCGCCGCGGCTTCGATTTTTACCGCCTCGCTGCTGTTCTCGCAGTTCTGTAATTTCATCGTGCTGGCTTCGCTGACGTTGGGCGACCTGGATACGGGCCTGTTCTTCGCCACGTACCTGGGCTATTGGTTTGTCGGCATGGCCATGTTGGCCGTAGGCATGATCGCCTCGTTCTTGACCAGTAATTTGACCGTCGGATTCATCCTTGGAGCGATGTTAAACGCTCCGCTGGTGTTTGCCGTCAAAGCGGACGTCATCATTCGCAACACCGGGTTGGCCCGGCTGGTGTCCGGTTGGAGCATCGGGTCTCAGTTCGACGATTTTGGTCGCGGGGTGGTGAGTCTCTCGTCCATTGCCTATTTCGTGCTGGTGGCGGTGGTCGGCTTGTATCTGAGCATGGTACTGATCGGGGCTCGGCACTGGTCCGGTGGCCGCGACGGGACCTCGCTGCTGGGGCACTACTTGCTTCGCACGGTGTCGCTGATTGCCATCGTTCTGGGCGTGAACTACGTGTTTGCCAACAGCGACTTGCTCAGCAACACGCGGCGCGATTTGACGATTGGCAACGTCAGTTCGCTGTCCCCGGACACACGGCGTCTGCTCCGCGAGTTGAAGCCCGAGCATACGATTCAGGTCGAGGCGTTCATCAGCGGTCAGGTTCCGGAGTTGTACGCCAAGACCAAGGCCGACTTGATGTCCATGCTAAAGGAGTTCCGGGCCACTGCCGAGGGCAACGTCAACGTGCGGATGCATGTCATGGACGAAGGCAGCGAGGACGCCATCGAACTGGCTTCGCTGGCCGAAAAACGCTATGGGATCAGGCCCGAGGGGGTGCGGACGCGGACGCGAGGGACGATCAAGGACGAGCAGATCTTCCTGGCCGCAGCCTTTACCTGCGGGCTGGAAAAAGTTGTGGTGCCGTTTTTTGATTACGGCATCCCGGTCGAGTACGAATTGATACGGTCGATCTGCACCGTGGCCAAGAAAGAACGGAAGACGGTGGGCATCGTGCGGACCGAGGCGCGGCTGTTTGGCGGATTCACATTCGCCGGCGGACGGCCCCAGGACATTCCCAAGCAAGAGATCGTCCGCGAGTTGGAAAAGCAGTACGACGTCAAGGAGATCGATCCCACCATTCCGATCCAACGTGAGACGTTTGACGTGATGCTCGTCGTCCAGCCGTCTTCACTGAGCCCCGAAGAGTTTGACAATGTATTGGAGGCGATCAAGGACGGGCAGCCCACGGCGGTGTTCGAGGACCCGCGTCCGATTTTCATGGCTGCGCCGCCCACGGGCGAGCCCAAGATGCCGCCGGGCGGAGGGATGTTTGGCGGCGGCGGCGGACCGCAGCCCAAAGGCGACATGCGAAAGCTCTGGAATCTGCTGGGGTTGGACGTTCCCGGCGAGACCAGCATGATGGGGCTGTTCGCTCCCGACATTGTCTGGCAGGACTTCAACCCCTATTGGAAGCTGCAGGTTCAAGGCATTCCCGACTCGTGGGTGTTCTGCCGCCGCGAAGCGCCTGGTGGCGAAGAATCGATCAACGACGCTTCGCCGATCACCGCTGGTTTGACGGAAATTTTCTTTCCCGTGCCGGGAGGCATCAAGCCGGATCGAAACAGCGACTTGAAGTTCACTCGACTGGCATCGACCGGCGACATGGCCGGCACGTTGAGCTATCAAGCGTTTATGGAAGGTCAACAGAACCCGTCCGAAATGAGAAAGGCGCAAGGCGATCGCACGGGACCGCAAACCATCGCGGCTCGGATCACCGGCGAGTTGCCCGGCGACAAGCCCATGTCCGATGCGGGGGTGGACGCGGCGAACGAAGGCGGGGACCAGCCCCAAGAGGCTGCCGAGCCCACCGTGCCGGACGCAGGGGATGACCCGATCGACCTCGAACTGCCCCAGGTGCCTGCGCCCCAGAGCGAAGCTCCAACGCCGGCCCCGCGTGCCCTGGACGTGGTCTATGTCGCCGACATCGATCTGATGATGCCCGCGTTTCTCCGGATCCGAGCCCGTCCTGGTGAGGACGAAGAAATCGGTTGGCAATTCGAGAATGTCAACTTCCTGTTGAATATCATCGACGTCCTCTCGGGGGACGACGCTTACATCGATATCCGCAAACGAAAGCCCAAGCACAGCACGTTGCGGATTGTAGAGGTCGGTGCGCAGGAAGCTCGTCAGACCGAGTTTCGCGAGCGGATCACGTACCAGGAAGAGTTTGACAAAGCGGTTCGGGATATCGAGGACGAGAATCAGAAAGAAATCGACAAGTTCCAGAAAGAGTTAGAGGAATTACAGAGCAAACAGGGCGCGGCGGGGCAGCGCGGTATCCGGTTCTCGGACATTCAAAGTCGAGCGCAGAAGTTGGCCGAAGTCCAAGAGCGACTGAAACGCCGACTGGATGTCCGACGCGAACAGTTGCAGCGTCAGCGGGATGAGAAGATCGAGGAAATCCGCCGCCGAGTCGATCTGGAAATCGTGGGGATCAAGAACTGGTACAAATTCTTGGCCGTGGCGCTGCCGCCCATCCCGCCGCTGCTGGTGGGACTGATCGTGTTTGTCCGCCGCCGCCTGCGGGAACGCGAAGGTGTGGCCAAATCGCGGATGCGTTAAGCGATTCGCGTTGTGACTCGGCATCGGTGTGGGAGGAATGAGAATCATGACTGAAGGCATCAAGACAGTAATTTACGTTGGCGTTGCTCTCCTGGTCGCGCTGGTCGCGTTTCTGTCGCGGCCGCGGATTGACGAGTTCAAGGTCGGCGAGCAAGAGGGCAAGATCCTGTTTGACAGGTTTGACGATCCGGCCAAGGCGGACCGGATGGAAATCGTCAAGTATGACGAGACCCTGGGAACGCTCGACGAGTTTCGCGTGGCTCGTGACAAGGCTTCCGGCGCGTGGACGCTGCCGTCTCACGGTGGCTATCCGGCGGACGCCGAGACACGTGTCCGCGACGCAGCCCTGCTGCTGGTCGACCTACAGATTCTCGGTATCGCCTCGGAAGTGTCGGGCGACCACCGGCTGTTCGGCGTCATCGAGCCGGACAAGGACAAGCTGAAAGTGGGTGACGAGGGAGTCGGTTTGCTGGTTCGATTCGATGATGCCAAGGGGCAAAGCCTGGCGAGTTTGATCATCAGCAACAAACGGGTCAAAGGCGCTGACGAGCAGCGATTCGTCCGCGTGCCCGGGCAGGATGTCGTCTACACGGTCAGAATCGACCCCGACAAGCTGTCCACAAGTTTCACCGATTGGATCGAAAAGGATCTGTTCAAGGAACTGAAGAGCTGGGACGTGGAAAATGTCGCCTTCAAGAACTACACCGTGTCGCTACAGCCGCCGAACCGCGTGCTGATCGATAAAAAGTTCGAACTCGCGGCCGACTTCAAGGACTCGGAGTGGAAACTTCGCGAACTGAAAAAGTTCAGCCAAGGCGCGGAGACGCTCGCCCAGTTGAGTGAACAGGAAGAGTTGAACAAGGACAAACTGAACGACGTCAAGACCGCCGTGGACGAACTGGCAATCGCCGACGTCCGCCGCAAACCGAAAGGATTGGGAGCGGATCTCAAGGCCGGCGAAGGATTCGCCAAAGACGACGAAGGCGTCCTGGACTTGGCCAAGCACGGTTTCTACATGGTACCCACCGCCGGCGGCGAGGTCGAATTGCTCAGCGCTAACGGCGAAGTCAGCGTCGGGACCAAGGACGGCGTCGAGTATGTGTTGCGGTTTGGGGAAACGGAACAAAGCGGCGAAACGCCTGAGGGCGAAGGCCAGAATCGTTACCTGTTCGTGACGACCCGAGTCGACATGTCCAAGTTCCCACAACCCGACTTGCAGCCGTTGCCCGAACTGCCCGCCAGCCGCAAGGCCAAGGCGGCGCAAGATGCCGAACCGGCAGCCGTAGAACCGGCGAAGCCGGAAGAGAAAGCGGAAGACAAGCCCGCAGAGAAGGCGGAAGAGAAGGCGGAACCGAAGCCAGCCGAAACATCGAGCGAGACGGCCAAGCCGTCAGCCAGCGAACCAACCGAATCGCAGGACGCGGGCGAGGCCAAACCGGAGGCGGAGGCAATGCCCGAGGCAGAGGCCAAACCGGAGCCGGAAGCCGCAGCCCAGCCGGAAGCAAAACCCGAGGCGGAGGCAATGCCCGAGGCAGAGGCCAAACCGGAGCCGGAAGCCGCAGTTCAGCCGGAAGCCAAGCCCGAGGCGGAATCAATGCCCGAGGCAGAGGCCAAACCGGAGCCGGAAGCCGCAGCCCAGCCGGAAGCTAAGCCCGAGGCGGAAGCCACGCCCGAGGCGGCGCCCAAGATCGACACCGAGGCGGAAGAAGCTCAGATCGAGAAGGATCGCGAGCGGATTAACAAGGAGAACCAGCGCAAGATCGACGAGCGAAACGACAAGATCAAGACGGCCCAAGAAAAGGTCGCCAAAGAAAACACGCGTTTCGCCGACTGGTACTACCTGGTCTCGGACACGACGTTCAAGAAGCTCCAGGTCGGCTTGGACGACGTGATCAAGAAGAAGGAAGGCGAGGCGAAGGAAGTCCAAGACGAGGAGAGCGGTGACGGCCTTGATGCCTTCCGAAAACTGCAGTCCGAAGGGCTGAAGTTGGAGTAAGTTCGGTCATTCCGAATCCAATGCGGCGACCTGGGCATCCTGCCCCGGTCGCCGTTTCCGATCTGGGATCCAGCCTCGACTCGAACCGCCGCCGGGCGTCATGGCGCTAGTCCTCGTCGACGCAATCGGACCGCAAATCTGGTTCGCCAAAGCTGAGCGTCCGCGTCAGACGGGTCGCCGCGCCTCGCTGTTGCAGATTCCGCGGATCCTCTTGGACGCAGCGGGGATCCTCCGTGTCTTCCGACATCCGGTCGAGTTCGCTGCGGACTTCCGCAGCCTCGTCGTTGCGCTCCGTAGCGGTCAATATCCCTTCTATCCGCGACAGCAAGTGAGAGCGATTGCGGAGTTCGGCGACGTTCTGCCCCTGGCGCAGAATCTGCAACGCGCGGCCGGCGTCCTTCTCTTGGACACTGCGAAAAAAGTAGCAATCCGCCCAGCCGATCCAGCCCCATCCCCAACGCGGGTCTTTGTCCAGCCATTGGCGAAACAGTCCGTCGCCAACCTCGGTTTGGCCCAAGAGGATGTGTGATTCGGCCAGCGCTCGGTGAAAGTTCTCGACCGTCAATGAATCTTCGCCGTATCGTTCGAGGACCGTCTGGCACAGGCCAACCCGCTCGCGAAAGAATTGCGGATCGTCCAAGCCCGCGTAGTACAGTTCGGACTCGAAGTCCTGCACCCAATTGAAGACAAATTGCGTCCCGCCAAATCGCTCGTCAAGAGCCGAAATCGTCTCGATCTGGCAACGCTGCATGATCTTCAGGAGGGCGGACCAAGCTTGTTTCCACTGGAGACACGTTGCGTTGCGGTCCCGGCGATCCTGCGCAGCATATCCGGCCTGCATAAGATCATCCAGCAATTCCAGGTGAGGCTGCTCCGGCAACCAGCGTGTCCACAGAAGCTCGATGGCAAACCAAGCCCAGTCTTCACCGCCGTTGCTGACATCGAAGCCTTCTCGGCAGGTGAACAAGGACGCCACTTCGTGCGCGGCGGCGTGCTCGCGTGAGTATTGTGCGAGTGTTTCTCGATCGAGGGCGATGTCCAGCGCGCGGAGCTTGGCGAGCAGTTCTTCGTCTGCCATCGCATTCACCTGCGGGCGCAACGGTCGATTCATCCGCTCGAACAGCTGGCGATACGAGGCGTCTTTCTCGGCCGCGGCTTCCACGATTCGCCTGATCCCGATCTGCGAGATCCTCATGCTTTTCATCCTTCCCTTCGTGAGAAAACCGGCGACCGCCAAGCTTGGGGCCCAAGACGCACCGCGCCGCGGACAGAAGCCATGATCCTACAGAAATGTCGCTCTCGATACAACGAGCCGCTTCAGGTCCGTTGGCTGGGGTTGTCAAGATCGCTCTGGGCGTGGGGAAATGGTCTGGGAGGATTATTCGACGCCTGTTACGAACCCGTCGTCGCCGGCCAGCCACCCGTTGCAGATTCGCCGAGCGACGGCAGGGCACGAGCCGATGATGTGGCGAGCGGACCGCCGCGCTGGAAATCCTACAACAGAAGATCCCGTGCAGTTCACGCCGATGTTGACGGCCGAGCGATTCTGATGCAACAACGAGCGGCCACGCCGGATCGGGTCGGCTCCTCCTCAAGGCGTCAAAGTCACGGACACCGCGTCGCCCACCTCGGCCCGCAGTTCGACGGCCGCACTGCCGTTGACCACGGCGATTTCCAGGCGATTGCTGGAACCGACCAATGCGATCAGCGTCCCCGGCGTGTGCCGGCCGTAGGTGTCCGCCAAGCCGCTGATCGTGCGGCCTCCGCATTGGACGGCAGCCGAGTCCGCAGCGCCGGCGGCCAGCAGGTCTTGCGAAATATTGGTAATCAGATTGCCGAACGAATCGATGGCGAGGATCTCGCCCTGCAGGCGGTTCTTCTCGACTTCCACCTGGGGCCAGGCCAGTTGCGTCAGGCGATCGCAGGGCTCGCCGAAATCCTCCAGCGCGGCCCCCAGGCTCAGATGCGCGGCTACAGGAGCCATGATGTCCCGGCCATGAAAGGTGGCAGAGACGACTGGCAGCCAGTATCCGCGTTGGGTCAAGGCTACCACGCGGGCGGCGGGAACGGAGCCGACCAGGCGTCCGAGCAGGCCGTTGTCCGGAGCGATGTAGTAGCGACCGCCGATTTCCGCGGCCAACAGGCGGCGATCCGTGCCCACCCCGGGATCGACCACGGCCACGTGGATCGAGCCTTCCGGAAAACGGGGCGTGACATCCTCCAGCACCAAGGTTGCCTGGCGGACGTTCTGCGGCGAAACGGCGTGAGTCATGTCGATCAGCACCGCTTGGGGCTGGATCGACAAGATCACGCCTTTGATCTGGGCGACATACGGGCTGCCGCCGCCAAAGTCGGTAGTCAAGGTGATCATGGAACGGGACATGGCGGAAACCTCTCCGGGCTTGAGAATCCAAGGTTTCGGTGCGACGCAATGCCGGCGGCCGGGCCGTTTGTTTTCGGTGCTTGCCGACGGCGCTAAGGGATAGTATGATATTTTCGGCGTTGCGATGCCATCGTCACCGCTTGACCTGACCCCAATCAGCTGGTGCGGCAGCATTCTTCCGTACGATCCTCGCCCCGCCGTTTTGCGGGTTCCGGTGTTTTCCGCCGTTGGCCATTCGAGTGGGGCTGACCGCGGGCGGCCACGGACCCTTGTTCGCCCAGCGATTAGGAGCTTGCCTCAGCCATGCCCAAACGCCCCGACGACGACCTGTTTAGCGCCACGACGATGTCCTTTGGCGATCACCTGGAGGAGCTGCGCGTCTGCCTGTTCAAGGCGGTGATTGGCTTGGTGCTGGGTTTCTTGATCGGATTGGCCTTTGCCAACTGGGTCGTCGGGTACATCCAAACGCCGCTGAAAAGCGCCTTGGAGGAGCATTACATCACCAAGGCGATCGTCGACATGCGGCGCGAATACGGCCAGGAGTTGCCGCCCGAGGTCCATCGGTTTGTCGAGGAGAATCAGCTGGTTTTCGAGCGGGTGTACGTCGAGGCCGCCGAGTGGCATCGCGTGGGCGAATTGGCAGTCTCGCCGGGTGCGAAGAAAGTTCTGCCGAAGGGAGGGGACGAAAATCCGGGTGCCGTTTCAGGGAATGCCGACACGCAACCGGCAGCTGAATTGCAATCAGCAGTCGAAATGCAAGCCGAGCCGGCGATCATTCTGGGCCAGACGATCCCGATGCCGCGGGCACCGCTGGTCGCGACGCGGGTGTGGCGGCCGATTCAGACGGTCGTCAAGGCCCTCAATGCGCAAGAAGCGTTCATGATCTGGATGAAGGCGGGCTTTGTCGTGGGGATGGTCATCTCCAGCCCGTATGTCTTCCTGCAGATCTGGAATTTTGTGGCCGCCGGCCTGTACCATCACGAGAAAAAGTACGTCCACATCTACCTGCCATTTAGCCTGGTGCTGTTTCTGGCAGGGGCGTCGATGGCGTTTTTCTTTGTGTTCAAGTACGTGCTGCAGTTCTTGTTTGGGTTCAATGCCGCGATGCAGATCGATCCGGATCCTCGAATCAGCGAATGGCTGGGATTCGTGCTGCTGCTGCCGCTAGGGTTTGGCGCCGCGTTCCAGTTGCCGCTGGTGATGCTGTTTCTGCACCGCATCGGCATCGTCTCGCTGGAGGCTTACCTGAACAAATGGCGAATGGCGATCCTGATCATTTTCATCGCGTCGATGCTGCTCACGCCGGCCGATCCCATCTCGATGCTGATGATGGCGTTGCCGATGACCGCGCTGTACTTCCTGGGCATCGGGCTGTGCAGGTGGATGCCGCGGAACAAGAGCCCGTTTTCCGAGGGCTACGAGCCGTGAGTGAGGATGTTTGGGAGCAGGCTCACCGCAAGCCGGTGTTTTGTCGGCCACCAAAGATGAGTACGATAAGCAGTTGGGACAGGTGCTGCCGACGGCTGTGATGCCCCTTGTCCTTAAACAATCGCAAGCGAAGCCTTGGCTTTGATCGTGTTTCGCGTACGACATCGGCTTCTCGAAGATGCACCTCTTCGTGCTTCTCGATTCTTGTCTGCGGCTCACGTGTGGTCGGCCCGGCCAGTTGTCCGGTATAAAGAACTCTGCTGGCCGGTATGACCAGCCAGCGATCGTGCCCCGTACGCTGACAAGCCGCCTCCGTCCTTCGGTCGGGCCGGCTGGGGCGGCCGGCCCGTGGACGGCACCGACGGCTGGTCCGCCCGCGGGTTGTTCGACGGCCAAGAGGACGGCTGTACGCCGATCGGGTTCTACTGCTACCACATGGACATGAAGGGCATCTACGGCTCGAACTGGGGCTGGGACCGCGACCAACTGGGTTTTCTGGAGAACAATCGCTGGTACTGCGTCGAGCAGCACGTGCGGCTGAATACGCCCGGCCTGCCGGACGGTGTCCTGCGCGGCTGGGTGGACGGGCGACTGGCCTTCGAGAAGACGGACATGCGGTTTCGTGCCGTCGACCGGCTGAAGATCGAGGCAGTGTGAATCAACGTCTACCTGGGCGGCACGTGGACGGCCAAGCAGGATCATCACCTCTACCTGGACGAGATCGTGATCTCGAGACAGCCAATTGGACGGCTGGGCTCGGAGAAGCGACAGCCAAGCGCCTGCCAAGCGGTCGTGGAGGCGGTGATAGCAAGGAACTGATGACATGACGATCAGTCATTGCATCAGCGCCGAGGGACTGGACCACAGCACGAACGGCAAAGGGGCGTACTTCTCCATTACCAGTTCGTCAAACAATCGCAAGTCAGCGATGAGCGGCAACCAAGTGCTTCAGGAACTGGCCCGCGAGGTTCGGCATGTGTCCTTTTCCGGTACGTGGGGGAGTGGTACGCTGGGAAGATCGGGTTGCAGGCCTGCAGCTGAGTACAGAAAGGGAGGACCCTGGCTGATCTCCAAGACGGCGAATCCATCGGTAACTACAGACGGATTGGTACTCCGTCCGGTGTTCCCGGGGATGGATTGCCAATCCGTCGTACAAATTCGTCCAGTTCATTCTTGCGTGGATCGTTAGCTTCCGGGCTGGCCAGCCCGGATCTTCCGGTTTGAAAACATTTTTGAAAATGATGGGAAAAGAGATGTCTCCGATCAAGCGACTTTTGGTTGCCAATCGCAGCGAGATTGCCATTCGCGTGTTTCGCAGTGCCCACGAGTTGGGCATCCGGACAGTCGCGCTGTACTCGCACGAGGACCGCTACGCCCTGCATCGTTTGAAGGCGGACGAATCGTACCAGATCGGTCAGCCGGGCGAGCCGATCCGGTCGTATCTGGATATCGAAGCGATTGTGGCGTTGGCCAAGCAGCATCAGGTCGATGCGATCCACCCCGGGTACGGGTTCTTGTCCGAGAACGCCTCGTTCGCTCAAGCTTGCGCCGAGGCAGGCATTACGTTCATCGGCCCGCAGGTGGAAACGTTGCGGCAGTTGGGCGACAAGATCAGTGCCCGCAAGATCGCCCAGCAAGTGGGCGTTCCCGTGCTGGGAGGCAGCAGTCAGCCGATCAAGAACGCGGCCGCCGGTCTGCAGACAGCGGAGAAATTGGGATTTCCGGTCATGCTCAAAGCCGCGCACGGCGGCGGCGGGCGAGGGATGCGGGTGGTCACCGGCCCGGAAGGCTTTGCCCACGCCTTTGACCAGGCCCAGCGTGAATCGCAGACGGCGTTCGGCAGCACGGACGTGTTCGTCGAAAAGTACGTCGCCCGCGCCCGGCACATCGAAGTCCAGTTGCTGGGCGATCGGCACGGACACCTGATCCACCTGTACGAACGCGACTGTTCGGTGCAGCGGCGGCATCAGAAAGTGGTCGAAATCGCTCCGGCGCCCAACCTCGACCGGGGCGTCCGGGACGCCCTGTGCGAAGCGGCCCTGGCCATCGGCCGCAGCGTCGATTACGAGAGTGCCGGCACCGTCGAGTTTCTGGTGGACGCGGACACGAACGAGTACTATTTCATCGAGGTCAATCCGCGGATTCAGGTCGAGCACACGGTCACCGAGCAGGTGACCGGGATCGACATCGTCAAGATGCAGATCTTGATTGCCCAGGGCGCCGCCTTGGCCGATCCCGAGTTCGGGCTGCCGTCGCAAGAAGACATCCACCCGTATGGATTTGCCGTACAATGCCGCGTCACGACCGAAGATCCGGCCAACAGTTTCCGGCCCGACTTTGGCCGGATCACCCATTACCGGTCGGCCTCGGGCATGGGCATCCGGCTCGATGCCGGGACCGCGTTTTCCGGTGCGGTGGTGTTTCCGTATTACGATTCGCTGCTGGTCAAGGTTACCGCGTGGGCCCGGTACTTCAAGGACGCCACGCGGCGGGTGGAACGGTGTTTGCAGGAGTTCCGCGTGCGGGGCGTCAAAACGAACATCCCGTTCCTGATCAACCTGATGCTGCACCCTCAATTCCAGGTGGGCCTGTGCACAACGCGGTTCATCGACGAGACGCCGGAATTGTTCGCGTTTCCCGAACATCGGGATCGCGAGTCCAAGCTGCTCGACTACCTGGCCGATACGATCGTCAACGGGAATCCTCAAGCCAAGGACCGCCCCCCGTGCAAACGGCGCCTGCCGGCTCCGGTACCGCACGTCGATTCCCGGCAACCGATTCCGGACGGCTTGCGGCCCCAGCTGCTGGAACTCGGGGCCGAAGCGTTCAGCCAATGGATTCTGGAACAACCGCGGTTGTTGTTGACCGACACGACGTTCCGCGACGCCCACCAGTCGCTGTTGGCCACGCGATTCCGGACATTCGACCTGGCGAACATCGCCGAAGCCTACGCCCGGTTGTTGCCGGGGCTGTTTTCGATTGAGATGTGGGGCGGGGCGACGTTCGATACGGCGATGCGTTTCCTGAACGAATGCCCGTGGCAGCGTCTGGCGGAACTCCGCCAGCGGATGCCTCACACGCTGTTGCAGATGCTGCTGCGGGCCTCGAACGCCGTCGGCTATACAAACTATCCCGACAACGTGGTCAAAGCCTTCGTCCGCGAGGCCGCCGAGGCCGGAATCGACGTGTTTCGGATTTTCGACGCCCTGAACTGGATGCCCAACATGCGGGTCGCGATGGACGCCGTGCGGAAGACCAAGGCGATCTGTGAAGCCGCCATCTGCTACACGGGGGACATCCTCGATCCCGCGCGGACGAAATACAGTCTCAAGTACTACGTTAACCTGGCCAAGCAGCTGGAGCAGATGGGCGCCCACATCCTGGCCATCAAGGACATGGCCGGCTTGTGCAAGCCGTACGCCGCCGAGCTGTTGGTCAAAACGTTGAAGCAGGAGATCGGCATCCCGATCCACTTCCACACGCACGACACGGCCGGCATCCAGGCCGGGGCGATCTTGAAAGCGGCGGAAGCCGGCGTCGATATCGCCGACGCCGCCCTGGCGCCGATGTCAGGCGGAACCTCGCAGCCGAACCTGAACACGGTCGTCGAGGCCCTGCGGTTCACGCCCCGCGACACGGGACTGGCCGCCGAATCGCTGGACGCTCTGGCCATATACTGGCGCGCCGTACGCGAGTTCTACACTCCCTTCGAGAGCCCGACGCTGGCGGCCGGAGCCGACCTGTACCGCCATGAAATGCCGGGAGGCCAGTACACGAATCTGTTCGAGCAGACGCGGGCTCTCGGGCTGGCCGACCGCTGGGACGACGTCTGCCGCGCGTACGCCGAGGTCAACCAGTTGTTGGGCGACATCGTCAAGGTCACGCCGACGTCCAAAGCGGTCGGGGACATGGCGCTGTTCCTGGTCACGAACGACCTGACGTGCGCCGACGTGCTGGATGCCCAACGCGAGATCGCCTTTCCGCAGTCCGTGCTTGACTTGGTGAGCGGCCGCATGGGCCAGACGGACGGCGGGTTTCCGCGTCAGGTCCGGGATCGCATCTTGCGCGGCGAAAAACCGCTCCGGGGCCGCCCCGGCAGCAGCATGCCGCCGGCGGACTTTGAGCAGGCAGGGGCCAAGCTGACCTCGTTGCTCGGTCGCGAACCCAGGCGGCAGGAGGTGCTGTCCTATCTGCTGTATCCCAAGGTGTTCGAGGACTTTGCCGCCGCCCGCGAGCGGTCCCCCGACACGGCCCGTCTGCCGACACCGGTATTTTTGTCCGGCCTGGAGCAAAATGAGGAAGTCGCCGTCGAGATCGATCCCGGCAGGACGCTGTACGTCAAGTTTCTCACGTGCAGCGATCCCCACGCCGATGGCACGCGGACCGTGTTCTTCGAACTCAACGGCCAGCCACGGCACGTGACAGTCGTCGATCAGGCCTTGGTGGCCAACGTCAGCCGTGGAAAGAAAGCCGAGTCCGGCAACCCGCGGCACGTCGGAGCGAGCATGCCGGGAATGGTGGTCAGTGTGGCTGTCCGCCCCGGCGACCACGTCGTCAAGGGCCAGAAGTTGCTGATGCTGGAAGCCATGAAGATGCAGGCCACCGTGGTCGCCGAACACGAAGGAAATATCGAAGAGGTGTTGGTGAAACCCGGCAGCCAGGTGGAAGCCGGCGACCTCCTGCTGCGGTTCGCGCCGTAACCGACGCCGGGACAACAACCCCAGCCCGCAGCGCCAGCGAGTGGGCGCAACTCGCCCTCTTGCTGGCGCTGGTCCAAAGCTCCGTTCGTCCCACACCAGGTGCCTCAAGGGTGTCCTGCCACACAACCCTGAACAGAAGGTCTCTAATCGAAGTCTCCCTCGTTTCGCTGGAGGAGTCACCATCATGACGACATCGTTCATTCTGACTTACCTGCTACTGTCTCCGCTGGCAGCCGCCCCGCCGGCCAAGAGCGAACCGACCAATGCCGACGAGTCGGTTGCGAAGAAAGCGGCTGCCGACAGACTCTTGGACGAGCAGTACGCTGCCTGGGTCAGCACCCTCCCGCCTGAGCAACGGGCCTGGGAGCGCGTCTTGCAGGAGAATCTCGGCAGCTTCTACCTCCCGATCCACAAACGCGAGAAGGTCGCGGGCAGATCCAATGCCTGGGATTTCGTGCAGGACGATCCCGACCTCCCGCGCGTACTCCTGATCGGGGACTCCGTATCGCGGGGCTACACCCAGAGCGTGCGGAACGCGCTTGTCGGCAAGGCCAACGTCCATCGCGCACCGGCCAACTGTGGTCCCACCTCCTTGGGTTTGCAGAAGCTCGACGTCTGGCTCGGCGATGGCAAGTGGGACGTGATTCACTTGAACTTCGGTATCCACGACCGCAACACGCCCATCGCCGAGTACAGCCAACGGCTGGAGCAGCTCGTCGACCGCATGAAAAAGACTGGCGCAGAACTGGTCTGGGCAAGCACCACTCCGATCCCTGACGATCCAGCGAACAAACAGACCGCCGCATCGATCGTCGAGCGGAACGAGGCCGCGGCGCAGATCATGCAGAAACACGGCATTGCCATCGACGATCTGTTCACGGCCGTGACGCCGCACTTGGGCGCGATGCAGAACCCAAACGATGTCCACTTCAACGCCGCGGGCTACGAGTTCCTCGGACAACAAGTGGGTAAATCCATCGAAGACGTCTTGAAGTAGTGCTTTCCTCCCGGTTCAGATCCAGAGAAAGTCGAGAAGAACGAACGTGTCGATTGCCCGATAGCGGTCGACTTTCGCCTTGTGATTGCCTCGCAGGAGTTTCCATGATGTTTGGGTACACGATCACGACGATGTTGAAATTGGCTGCGGCCTGCCCCTTGGTACTCGCCATCGCGACCTGTACCAGGGCCGCGCAGCCGTCGGCCGTTGTTGAGGGCGGCGCGGCGGTCACCAGTCCCCAATCAGCCCAAGCCCGGGCGACCGTGGGCGCCTACTACTTCGACGGCTGGGCGGGCAGGAGCGAGCGTTGGAAGGACGACGCAACGTGGGCCGCACTCAATCCGCCCACGCATCTCACAAAACGGATGCTCGACGAGTTCCCCGATCGGGAGCCGATCTGGGGTTGGCGAAACGACTCGCTCGAGATCATGGAGCAGCAGATCGACCTGGCCGCCGACCACGGCCTCGCCTTCTTCGCCTTCTGCTGGTACTGGAACACGGACCCGGAGAAGGTTGCCCAGGACCCGAAGCACACCGGCTTGCAGTTGTTCCTGAAAGCGAAGAACAACCACCGTTTGAAGTTCTGCCTGCTGGTGGCCAACCACGCCGGATTCCTGTTCCGAGACGCTGACGAGTGGCAGCAGGCCGCCGAGGGATGGCTGCCCTACTTGAAGCACCCGCAGCATCTAACCGTCGACGGCAACCCCCTGGTCATCATCTTCAACCCGGGCAACGGCGACCAGGACGGATTCGCCCGAGTTCAGGGCATCGCCCGCCAGGCCGGACTGGCCGGCGTCGTGATGGCCGCTTGCGGCAGCGGGGATGCGAAGCGGGGGTTCACCCACACCACGCACTACAACATCGTGCCGGGCTACGCCGCCGGGTCGGAATCGCACAAGTTCAGCGAACTGGTTCAGGCCCATCAGCGAGCCTGGCGCGGCAGTCGCGATCAGCCGTACATGCCCACGTTGAGCGTGGGCTGGGACAAACGGCCCTGGGAAGGTGAGCGCGGGCTGGGGCAGCAACCCGGCTGGTACTTTCCCGACCGCACGCCCGAGCAGTTGGCCGGGGGGCTGGAGTCGGCTATCGGCTGGATGGACCAGTACCCCGAGCAGACAACCGCCGAGCGCATTGTGCTGCTCTACGCCTGGAATGAGTTCGGCGAAGGGGGCTATCTGGCGCCCACCAAGGGCGACCCGGATGGGGCATACCTACGGGCGATCAAGCAGGTCATCACGGGCCGCCGGCCCTGAACGTTCTGTCGCGGGAGACAAGCGAGACTCGCGGCGGAATCCGGCAGCCACGCGAACGGGACAAGTCCGGTCAGTCTTGCACTCCGTCCCGTTCGTTCACCTGCCAGCCCTGCCCGCTGTCCACGTCCTGCGCCAGCCAGAGGACGGCGAGTAGCCATGATCATCCTCGACACGGCTCACAATTCGGTGCTCCAGCACGAGGATTCACCGGCAAACCTGCCCGACTTCGACAAAGTACCTGGCGGAATTCTCCTGGATGTCATCCTTGTCGCATGTCCACTGGAACGTTTTGACGGCGGCTTCTTCGGCGGTAGCGGCGTCAAGGATCAAATGGATGGGGCCGGATTCGACGTAAAACTTGGGCACGGCGGATTCCTTTCGTGGCTTTGGACAGTCCCTTGTTGTTTTCTTCTCGACGTTTTCTTCATCGGCGGGCTGGTGACACGATTGGTCCAACATGGAAAAATCAAGGGCCTGGACCGCAGGAGCTTTCTTGGGCATTTGAACCAACCGTGAGCCGGACGGGATACGAAATTCACCGATGTTGTGGCATGACGAGGGGATTTCCCGGTCCCTTGCAGGCCGATGAAGATCACGGCTTCCGTCACTCGGATAGCCACTCGCCCAGCAACACGTGCCGGATGATGGATGTACGGTCGGGCGTTGTATTTTCGCCGCTGGCCGTCGTGGGCCTGCCGGGCAAAGGCTGCGGCTTTCAGAATCAGGTTCATGGGACGTCAAGGAGGCCAGGAAGATCAGGACCCGCTTGAAGGTCATTGAACGGCGGCAGGCCGAACTGATGAGATGACTGCCACGTCTCGCGGGCCGATGTCCAGGCTGAGGATTGCCGTTTCACCTTCCAAACGCGTCGGAATCGCTTGACCGCTGAACTCGTCCCGGTAGACGGTGCCCGGAAGGTGGCAGACGTCCAACAATTCGCCCCGTGCGGTGCGGAACGTGGTGTTGTAGACCGTCCAACACGTCTTGCCGCGCCCGTCGGCTTGCTCGGGAAACATGTTCGCATAAAGGCCCTCGAACCGCGTGGGCACCAACGGCCGCGGCCAATCACTGCTGAACGCGCGGCGGTTCTCCCGCAAGACCCGGTTCATCCGCGCGATGTAGGCCCGGGTCTCGGTGGCAAACCAGCGATCCCAGATACCCTCGAGCCAGATCGCCTCGCCGCTGAACAAAATCCGCTTGACCGCTTCGATGTTGCTCCCCAGCGGTTTGTCGCAGACGATGATCTCGATGGTCTTGAAGTCCGGGATCATGAATCGGTACAGATTGACGCGGGTGGGCGACCACTCGTCGGGAACGGACGAGATGTTGTAGGTAAAGCTTCCGTCCTGGTACTGGGAATTGACATCGTTGGGACTCTCCTCGGTATAGACCACGCTGTCCGGTCCCACGGCCTGGCGGATCCGCCGCGTCATCGCGCCTTCGCCACGGACCGGGCTGACGGGGAGCGGGTGTTCGTGCGCAGGATTGGTGCAGTGGTAATGATGCGAGAAGCCAAACTGGTCGATGTAAAAGCCCGCGGCGCCGGTCTGCCGTTTCGCTCGGGCATAGGTCGCGGCCAGGTAGTCCTGCCAGGGCGTCACCCGCGGGCAGATGTGATAGCTGGGGGCGAAGAACGTGTAGGGCTGGCCCTGCAGGTCCAATAGCTGCCACTGCGCACCGTGGGTTTTGCCTAGGTTCGACTGCGGGTCCACCAGATATCCCTCGATGTACAGTCCCACCGGGATGCCCATGTCCTTGATCTCCTGAACGGCCCGCTGCAGATTGTCTGCGCCGCCCAGGTAATCCCACGGCTCGTAGTCCCCGCAACGCCCGTGAATCGGATCCCAGCCCCAGTCGAACAAGTGCAGGTAATCGACGCCGCCAAACGCCTCGATGTCCTCGCGCAATACCTCTTGCAGATGGAACGTCTTCGAATCGGGATCGAACATGCCGCTCTTGACGGGCAGGGAGAAATGCAGGAATTGCTGGCGAAAATTGAACACTTCCCGGAACCACGGCTTGCGCGGCGCGGCGGGACGGTACCACGTCGCCAGCCATTGGCGATACCGGTCCATCTGCGGCTGCCATCCGCCCTGGTTACAGCCCAGGACCGCGCGCGGCGTCGGGCCGCCCGCAAATGGCTGGTACTCGACGGCCAGCCGCAGTTGGCCAGCCGTTTTTTCCAGGTGGTAGAACCGCGGTACGGATTCCAAGTCCTGAGTCATCAGGTACAGCCCGGCGGCTGCGCGGGGCGAGAAGCCGCCCATGATCTGGAACGGGTTGCCCGCGCCGGCATACGGTGCGCGCAGGGAGATGGGCACGTTGCTGATGACATCACCGCGGCGAGGCATCCAGTACCAATTGTCGTCCGCCGGTCCGCCGAACTCCACACCCCGCAGTTCCGGAAAGAACAACCTGGCGGCGCCCGTGTCGCGGCCGGACAAGTCGCAGACGGCGCTCAGGCCGATCTCCCGCGGATCGTCGACGTCGGCAACCACCGTCACGCGGATCGGCGCGTCTTGCCCGTCCCAGACCAGCTCGATCGCGATGCCTTGCCCCCCGGCCGTGACCTGCTCGCGGATCGCGCTGATGCGGAAGTCCTCGGAGCTAAGTTGTTGTTCACCGCAGACCAGGCGGAATAACGGACCGGGAGCGACGCTCAGCGGTGCAGCTGGATACGATCGGTTCTGCACGGACAGCACCCGCAAGCCCCGCTCGCAGTCCAGTGTCAGAGCTACAGATTGCGATTCGACGGTGATGCGCCGGCCGGCGCGGGTGATGCCTGTGCGACCTGCAGCTGCGGGACGCTCGGGCGGCGGCAGCAAGGCTGGACGCAAGGCCGTACGCTGCGTAGCCGGGCCGGGCTTGTCGCTGAGCGTTGCTGCCACCAAGGCGAAGGCGCCACGCCGCATGCCGTCCAGCAATTCCGCCCGTTTCAGGGATTTCCCGGGCTCGACCGCCAAAGCGTACACGTGCAGACCGCGGGACACTTGATGAGCGATACGAGATACCTGCAACGGGAACTGCTCTTCGGCGGTTCCGTCGTCGTATTCAATTCGAGCCACAAAGCGTTCCACTTGCCGAATGGCGTGCAGCATCTCGCCGTGGTACGACGGCTCGTCCCGCAACGGCAGCTGCGCCGCGAGCAGCAGGTACAATTCGGCTGCCCGCCCCTGTGGTTCGAACCCAATTCGCCCCGGCTCCCTGGCCGATGTCATCAGCACCGCATCGGCTCCTTGGCGAACAAGAAAGGGTACGCCTTCGGCAGTGATGCGACCTTCAGGAATCCAGCCTTGGCGTTTGAGTTTGCGGGCCAGGCCGGGACCGTCGAGGTTGCCGGCCGGCAACACCACGGGCCGAAATCCACTCGAATCGGCGGGCCAGCCTGCGTCGCAACGAAACTCGTCCGCCAACCGGATCAGCGGTCGTGTCTGGTGAAAAGCGATCCACGAGATCTCCAGCGCGGCAGCCTCGCCCTGCGTCTGCACCTGGATCGCCAGTGTCTTGATCGAAGCAACTTCCACCTGCGCCACGGCCACCCGCCAGGTGTCATCGGGCACGAGGTTGCCCAGACGGACCAGGTACTGCTCGGCTCGGGCTCCTTCGGCCGTCTCGCCAGCGACGTACAGCGCGTAATCGTCGCCAGCCCTCATCCCCGCAGCGCGGTAACGCAAGCTGACCCAACCAGCATCCCGGATGGCCTCGGGCAACTGGCGAGACCACTTCGCGCCTCGCCCCGGTTCTTCGACGGCGAATCGCAGGCCCGCGCCGGTCACCTCGCCACGGGGCCGTTCGGCATGGTTACTCACCCACGAGGGTTCTATCGTCCATGGGGCGGGCGGGCCGACTGGAACCTCCTGCACCCAGCCCTCCGCTGCGGCCGCCTCGTATCCTTCGGCATCCTCCGGCGGGCTGTCGGTCAAGACAATATAGTCCACCCACAGGCTGGCATCGCCCGCGGCCGTGGCAAAGCATTGCACTGCCAGGCTATGGACGGGCGAGACAACGCCCGCGCGGGCCAGGTCGATGGCTTGCACGTGCCACTGGCCGTCGGCGCGGAGGTGGTCGCCGGCGATCAGCCGCAACCCGTCCCGCCCAGCGCCGGTGTCGCCGAACCATAACAGGTAGTCTGCGCGATCGGCAGCGTAGCCTTCGACGCGGTAACGGATTACCAGCCACGGAGCGAACTCGATGTCCACGTCCGGCAGGCTGCACCGCCACTTCATCCCGCGATCCGGCTCTGTGATGCCAAAGCGAGCCACCCCGTCGCGCGCTTCGGCGATCGGCGCGGCGGCACGCGCGCCCAGCCAATCCGGCCGTGCCTCCCAGCCGTCGAGCGTCGCGAAATCCTCGCGAAACTCCTCGTGAGACACCAGCGTGGCGGAAACGAATAACAACGTCAGCGGGCAGAGGGGGAGCATGGTGTGGCCTTCCAATTCCAGGTGATTTCAACTTCCTCGCCCTCGGCGGCGTCCAGGTCTTCGCTCAGCTCAATGGTCCTGCGACGCACGATGCCGTGGAGTATTTGGGTCATGATCGTTGCCTCCGAAAGTAGTAGGCACGCTCCTCCGCACGTCTCCCTCGCCCCGGTACTCCGGGGCGAGGGTTGGGGTGAGGGGCGAGCCCGCGGCCGAATCTCCTCAATCCTCATCCATCAAGGCGTCGAACAGCAAGCCCTACTCTTCCTTGATCTTCTCCCGGCTGCGGCGAAGCAGGTCACGTCGAGCTGCACTTCCTGACGCGTGCCAGCAGCCGCACAAGATCGCTCACCTTGAACAGCCTGTAGTTGTTGACCGGGTGGCGGTATTCGGGGATCTTCCCCTCCCGGCATCCGTTGCGGAGCGTATTGCGGCAGACGCCCAGGTGTTCCGCGGCCTCGTTAATCTTCATGAACTCATCAAGTTTCGGCATGGTCTCCACTCTTCGGCGGGATCGTTCGGGTCTTGTGTCAGGGATGTTGCTACCGTACCAAACCGGGGCAACGCATGACAGCAGCCCACAGCAGAAACCGTCACAAACTGAAATCCAAACGCCTTTCCCGCTTGATTCCCCAATGTGGACCCGTCCGCAACCCCCAGGCTCGATCGGTATCTCTTCGACGGCGGGATTTCGACTGTACGCTTGGGCGCGCGCTTCGTCTTCAGAAGGCGGCGAACGTGAGCCCCCAGGAAAAATGGGTATGGTTTCCACGATGTCCGCAGGGGCTTCGCGACCTACAACGCCGACCGAATGACAGCCGACGCCTTGCAGACGCTGATGGGCCACAAGCATTACAGCACGACTCAGCGGTACATCAGCATGGCTCGGCGGCTCAAGCCGACTATCGAGAACCTGCACGTCCCGCCGCTGCCGAAGAAGGAGGAAGGGCGGTCCCAGGATGAGAAGCAGGCGTAACGGCTGTGTTGGGAAAATACCGGGACAGCCCATTTTCTAAGAGCAAGGACTCAGCGGCAATTCGCCGCAAGTCCTTTGATTTCAACAAGGTGCGAGAGACAGGACTTGAACCTGCACGGGTTGCCCCACTGGATCCTAAGTCCAGCGCGTCTGCCAATTCCGCCACTCTCGCTCACGTTGCCGCGTTCATTTTTCGTCGCAAGTCTTTATTTTCAAACGATTTACAGTATTGGATCTCTGGGTTCGCGTTGCGGTGACGCGGACGATGGGTTGCCAACGCTTGCAGAAGGATCGCAGAAAATGTGCTCGCATGGCATCCCTTCCGAAGAAAGGCGAAAGCTGGTACTGCCAGTTTCTCTACCATGGGAAACGTCACACCTTTACGATCGGCAAAGTCGAACCGGACGAAGCCGAGTCCAAAGCGAACCAAGTCGATAACCTCTTCATGCGTATCCGGCAGCGACTGCTGACCGTCCCGCCGGAAGACGATATTGTGCTCTTTCTGCAGCACGATGGCAAGCCGCCGGAACCCACATTGCCGGTCGCGAACGCATCCCCGCCCGTCGCGGAGACGCTCACCCTGGGCGCTCTGCGGGATCGCTATCTGAGGACGCACGAAAACGGCAACCTGGAGCAGACGACGATCGACGGTATCAATACGCATTTCCGGCACCTGGTCGCCACGCTCGGCGAACGCTTCCCGATCTGCGAGCTGGGCATGGCCGATCTGCAGCAGTACATCGACCGGCGGGCCAAGATGAAGGGCATGAAAGGCGGGATACTGTCCCCAGCGACGATCAAGAAGGAGATCATCAGTTTGCGAACCGTCTGGAACTGGGGCGTCAACATGCGGCTGCTGTCCGGCAAGTTTCCTTCTGCCGCGCTGACGTATCCGAAGTTCCAGGACAAGCTGCCGTTTCAGACCCGCGAAGAGATCGAGCGGCGGATAGCGGCCGGGGGACTGAAGAAGAAGGAGATCGCCGAGCTGTGGGACTGCCTGTATCTGGCGCTGCCCGACGTGGAGGATGTGCTCCGGGAAATCCGCGCCAAAGCCGTCCAGCCCTGGGTGTATCCGATGTGCTGCATGGTGGCGTATACCGGGGCCAGACGTTCGGAAGCGATCCGAGCGTTGGCGACCGACGTGGACTTCCAGAGCCAGACCGTTCTGCTTCGCGAGCGGAAGCGGGCCAAGGGACGGGCGACGACTCGCCGCGCGCCGTTGGTCCCGCAACTGGTGACGGTGCTCAAGGAATGGCTGGCGATCCACCCCGGTGGCCAACACTTGTTTGCCCAAGCGGCGGTCGTGGCCCGCAGCAAGACGACGCGAACGGCCGCCAAGCCGATCACGGCGGACGAAGCCCACGACCACCTCAAGCGGGCGCTGGCCGACACGCAGTGGAACGTCATGCGGGGCTACCATGTCTTCCGCCACTCCTTCATCAGCTTGGCGGCCAGCCGCGGCGTTGACCAGCGGCTGATCGACGAGTGGGTCGGCCACCAGACCGACGAGCAGCGCCGCCGGTATCGGCACCTGTACCCGACCACGCAACAGGATGCGATCAGCCGGATGTTTGAGCAGTAGGGCGGGGCCTTTGCCGGCGGTCGCCCCAGCGGTGCGTGACACCGGGGCGTCAGTATTCGCTCGGCAGCAGCGCGGTGATCGCCCGCTCGCCGTCGTCTTCGATGATCCACAACGGCGCGCGACCGTCGTCTGCATCGAAGGCCTGCCCGTATTCCAACCCGCCGGCGGTGCGTGCCGCGTCCTGCAGCGTCGCCAGGCACCAGGCGATTTCCTCGCGTGTGTACGTGGCGATCGCACCAGCAGTCGCGCGGAACGGTTTTCCGTCTTCCGGCACGAAGAACCAGCGCGAGGAAGGATCGTCGAGCGGCGTGTCCTGTGGTCGAAGCTTGAGGGCCATCATGGTGTGTCGGAACGGGACGGATTATATGCCAGTGAGGCGTCCAACGCACGACACGTTGACCAGCCTCGTCGGCGTCACCGTTCCGGCAGCAGTGGATCTCGATCAGCAGGCCGTAGGCAGCCACGTTCTTGCCAAGCCGGGAGAAGTTCAGCGCAGGAAGCGGCAGGCCGGTGTAGCTGTGGAGGGTGTCCACGAAAGCCCAGCGGATGGCGCTGACCGTCATGCCCACGGCGATAGACGCCACCGTGAGGTACAGGAAACCGCCGATCGACGGCGCGTGGGCCGGACTGGCCCCGAACCAGCTCCGCAACACCGGCGAGAACGGGCTGAAGCCGGCAAGCACCGTGGCTCCCGGGGCGAAGTAGGCAATTAGCGGGCCGAAATTGGCGTTGGTGACGCTTTCCATCCGAGTGGACTCGTCCAGAGTACCACGGCAGCGTCCACGCCCAGTCCAAACCGCCGACGCCAGCCTGGGCCTCGGCCAACCGGGAGCGATCGGTCTTGGTTACACGCAAATCATTGCCGCGCCCCGCCAACAGCTTGTGGGCCTCGTCGAAAATTACCAGGTCGTAGACCGCGATCCGTTGATTTGGCAACGGATCGATCTGCGAGACCTCGGTGGCAAAGGTTAGGTTCCACGTTCGAAACTGCTGGATATTGGACCACGAATTACGCCATTCAAAATCTCTCTGAGCCAATACTATTCGGGTGTAACTCCTGTTGCTTCAGGGATTTATGCCATGTTTGGCGATCGCCGCTTTGGCTCACGATTGGCCCATTTCTCGTCTCTCTCTCGCGAGCATCTCAACTATCCGACGGGAAACCAGCGGGCATCGCGCCGTCCCCCTTCCGTCCGGACCGTCCCTTCCTGACGCAGTTCCGCCAGCAGTCGTTTGATCGTGCTTCGACTCACGGCGGGCAGGACATCCACTAGGTCTTCCATCGGGCTGCCGACGGCACGGTTGTCATGGATGTGCTGTAGCAGCAATGCCTTGTTCTGCTCGCGAGCAAGCCCACGTTTGCGGGTGTACGCCCCGCGGCGGCCGACGAACTCGTAGTAGTTACGCGAGAGGATGAACTTGCCACCTCCGATACGTTCCAGCACGCCGGCCTCCAACAACTGGACGGCTCGCGGGCGCAGTTCTTTCGGAAGACGCTGCTCACTTGCGACGAGACCTAGGATCAGGAAGTCGTGCGTGTCGAATCGATCCAGCCGCTCTTGGCCGATGCGTTCGAGGAATCGCAGGAAATGTTCATCGCGTATGTCACCCTCCAGCGTCAGCCATACCTGGCCCGTGTCGGATCGGTTGTAGTCGGGCAGCGGTTTGCTGTTCAGGATGCTCTCCCGAACCATACGGTCCACACCCTGACCGGCACGCTCCACGAGCCCAAGCCGGGCGAACGTCTCCGCGATCCGGCGGTTCCTCGGCGCCTGTTGGTCGAGGATGCTCTGAGGCGTGATTCCGGGCGGAAAGCCGCCAGGACTGACGATCTCCAAACGCCGCGGGTACTGCCGCACGAAGACCGAACCGGGATGGCGGTAGTCCCGATGGCTGACAGCATTTAGGAATGCTTCGCGGACGCTGGTTTCGATGAACGTCGGCACGGGGTGCTCGATCATGCCGTACTGGTAGTGCTGCAGGTCGTTTCGCAGATTCACGAGTTCCCACAGCCGGTCATAGAAGAGCAGGAAGCCCTGCCGAAATTCCTCGCGCTGGTTGGCTGGGCCCGGCCGCGGCGTCGCCCGGTACTCGAAAACCACCTCGGCCTGTGCCAAGTGGCGGCCAAGTCCTGGCCGCGTGCCCAGTAAAATCAACGCCGCGTAGGTGATCCCGTCGGCGGTCACGAGTTCAGCATCTCGCAGCAGTTGCTTGGCGGTTCGGTTCCCCAAGGCTCGCTTGCCGGATTGCGCCATCCAGCGGTTGCGGAGGGCCTCGACCGCGGCGGGGTCCAGGTCGTCGATCGTCGCCTTCTTGCAGACGCTTGCCGAGAAGTCCGGTTCCGCCTCGTCGAAGATCCGCCTCAGCATGTCGGGGGTCATCGGGGTGAGGTCTTCGCCGCTCCGCATCCAATACGCGCCGTCCACGGGGACCGGCATCCCCAGCGGCCGGGACGGCACTGCGAACACGAGGACACGGCCGTCGGGATGGGCCAGTTCTTCGCCTTCGATGCGTAGGTGAAGTCGTTCAATCAGCCCGGCCTTGGTGCGGGCGAGATCCGCGAAAGCCGCACTGCCGACGACACGGCGGGGGCGCTTGTCCGTGACGCCGAGCACGATCCGGCCGCCGCCCTCGTTTGCCAGTGCCGCGCAGTACTTTACGAGCTTCTCGAAGTGGAAGTTCTGCTTGGCCTCCTTGAACTCCAGGTTCCGCCGCCTTCTGCTCGGGCAGCGGGGTCTCGAAGACGTACTCTTGCGCCTTCTGCAAGGCGTAAATCAGCGCCGGAAGATCGCCGGGATTGTAGGAGCCGGCGTCCTTCCATTCCTTCGCCTCGCGGTCGTAGTAACGGCGTGCCGCAATGGTTACGGAACGAAAAGGCCGCGGGCCCTCGGCGGTCTCCGCGGTGTTGATCCAAATCGCGACACCAATCCCGCCTGCGAACGGGCCGATTTTCTTTTCGGGTTGTCGGGCAGGCCGGGCATTCTGTGGTTCGTGGGACATGGCAATGCTCCTTTCTGGTCGTGGACATCGGTGATGGAAAGAACGGGCCTCAGGCGGATCCTGGCATCGAGGGCCGACGCCAGGGGCCCACTCTGCCTGATTCGTGGCACCCGGCGCAAGCACCCGCAACGTCCCGGCGGCGGCATCTGCTGGTCTGGTAAGCTGCGGTCGTGCATTCCCTGCGGTTTCCCGGCGAGACGGATGCCGACTTCCGGCGACGGGCCGAGCATGCCCTGCGCGTCGCCAAGGTCCTGGTCGAGGTGTGCCTGAGCAACCGCTGCATGCAGCACTACATCGCCGATCCGACGCTGCCGCACACCGAGGAGGACGTGCGGATCAGTCCCACGCTCCGCGTCGAGTACGAACAAGCGATCGTCATCGGGGACCTGGGCAGCTGCCTGTCGGCCGCTCGATCCAAGCACTGGGGCGATGGCCCTTGGGTGATGCCGTTGGAGCCCGATGACGAGTTCTTCCCCGATCGCATCACGTATATCTACCGCGCCAACAGCATGTACAACCGCAGGTTCGAGCAACGCCGGCGGCTCAAAGAACTGCTTGGCCGCCAGCACCGGCCGCTGGTGGAAACGGCGAAGCGGCAGACCAAGACGATTTTCCTGCGGTTCTTGACGGAATCCCAAGCCGAGGCGATCCGACGCATCCTGCACGTCGAGCCGGGCCAGTTCTGGCGTGGCTGCCGGGGCGCCGCCCTGGCCTTGCCGCCGAGGCTTGTGCAGCTGGAATTCGACTTCTGAGCGATTTCACCTGCATTTGCGTTCGACCAGACGAACGAGGTACGCTTCCGCTCCGCCATGCCGAACTACGAGTGCGACAGATGCGGCGCGTGCTGCCGCGGCAACCTGCTCGTCGAGGTGTACGACCTGGACGTTTGGCGGGAGCCGAAGCTCGCCGACTCGCACATCTCGCTCTGGACGCGAGACATGGCGAGGCAGACCCTGATGGACGAGCTGGAACAAGAGGGCAAGTGCCTGATCATCGCCGGCGGTCCCCACACGTGCGCCTTTTTGCGTGAAGACAACACCTGCGACATCTACCCCACGCGGCCGAACGTCTGTGTTGCCATGCAGGCCGGCGACGACCAGTGCCAACTGGCGAGACAGGCGGACAGATTGCCCGAGCTTCGACCGGGCGGCGCATAATCGGTGCAAGAAAATCTGTGTCGGGTGGCTAAACTCCAACCGAAGACTCGGCAAAATCAAGAAGCACGCCGTACCTGCGTACTCCATGAAATACCCCCCGGAAACCGATCGGACTGGTGAGCGGATCGATTTTCCCGCTCGTCACCGGGCGTTCACGAAAAGGCCCCTATCCTTGCGGACAGGGGCCGTCTTTCACCGTTGAGGTGCGTTTCCTGTTCCCTCCAGCATCGGAACGCGGTCCAAGGCAATCCGATCTGGAGGGGACGGAACGTACTCCCCCACCTGGCGTTTCTGGCACGGCACCTCGTCGCCTTCCGCACCGACTTCACCGTGAAACTCCCGCCAAGAGTCAAAGAACTCTCGGCGAAGCTGGCTGATCCGGCCTCTGGACAGGCGGAACATTCTCGCGACTTCTTCGTTTCTGAGCCCGACGGCCAGCGCTTCCGCGATGCGACGTTTCGGCTTCGGTTGGCCGCCCAACCACGCGGGAAAGTCACATCGGAACGCAGCCTGCTCGGCGACGGGCGTGCGGTAGTCCTCGACCACCGCCTCGACCCATTCGCCTTCCTCGTCATCAAAACGATCCAGTCGCTCGACAACGATCCGCTCTTTCTTCCGAGACGGCGGCGACAGAACATCCCGGACACACTGTCGCGTCCCAACACGCCGGCCGTCATTCTGCTGGGCGACCGCAAAACGCGCGAGGACGGTCGGGTAAGCGACATCCGTCTTGCCCAGGTCGACCAGACGCTTGTAGGCGACGCAGGCGTTGGCAATCACCTCCTCGACTGCGTCATCGTAGGCGTCACCGTGCAGGTGACGGAAACTCACGTGCGCGACCTGCCGAATGGTCGGCAGCATTCGCAGAAAATCCTTGTGCCATGCTGGCAGCCTGTTCATACGCACCTCCCTTGAAGTGAAAGACCGAGACGCCAGCGGAATGCTGACGCGGTCGTACACTAACGGTGCGGGAGGGCGTTGCGCAAACGCGCCGACGGTGAGGACGATGCTCGCCTGATGCGCGACGAGCTGGACGCACTTCCGGAACTCGACGAACAAAACGGCGGCAAGGTCGCGCAAGCCCTGCGCGAAGGCCGGTACGAGACCGCCGTGCGACTGTACCACGAGATCGCGGGAAACTCGGGCGTGATCGAAGTGACGCGATTGGGGATCGACGAGCACGACACGGACGAACCGCTGGCTATGCCGCCGTCAGACGGCTGGGACAGATGAACGCGGGCAATCGCGTTTTTCCAGTCGGCGTTTCCCCGTCGAGGTCGGATACATCCTCAACCGGCATCGCCCGCACGACGCCGCTGCCGGCCCGGCGTCAGTAGGTCTCGGGCAGCTCGCCACGCGCACGGCGAGCGTCATGCGATTGCGCGATCCCCTGCGGTCGGCTGTTTCCGTCCGGGGGGCGAAGTCGGGACAGGTCGGGCAGATCCGCCGGGTATCCCATGAGTTCGCGGTAAAGCTCGGGGGAATGCTCTTGCGCCAGGCGGATGATGCTCATCCAGCGACGACGAAACGCTTGGCACTCCTGGGAATTCAGCAACAGCTTGTCAATCAGCCGGCCTGCGTCCTTGGTTCGTGCCTCGATCCGCCCGTCCTCGTGGATCACGACCGACTCTTGGAGCAATGCGTTCGTCGGGTCGGGCACGAGCCCTTGGGCCTTCGTCAGGTTGCAGGAAATGCATGAATAGACCAGGTTGTCGTAATCCGACTTTTGCTCGGGGTGCGACGAGACCGGCAGAAAATGTTCGACTGCAAACTTGCCGACGTAGTTCTCCCACTGCTCCCGGTCGAGGCAATAAACGCAGCAAAAACTGAATTCATCCCGGAGCCACGGGCGGTAGCTTTCCGGCCGACCGTAGCCGCGCGGCCCGTGTCGCCGCTCGTGCGGTTCTTGGGGATAATCAAAGGGAAGCATCACACGTGGCCGGTAGAGTTGGCGGCTCGCTGCCGAAGGGCTTCCTCCAGCAATTCGAGAATGACCAAGGGGCGCGGGGCCACCAGCCGCTGGTGGGCGGCAAGTTCCGCTTGCAGGCGATCGAGTTCCGTCTCCTCCGCCGGCAACAGGCCGACGTCATGTTTCTTGTCAATCAGCGCACACCGCCTCGTGTTCTTGTCGTCGTTCCACTCGACCGGGGTCGATTGGTCTTGCCCAGACGCTGAAAGTGAAGCTCGTGTATGCCCGATGATGGCCTCGAACAAGGGCTTGGCCTGGAGGTATGCGTCGGTAGGAACGAGCACGTAACCCTGGCGAGTCCGAGGATTTTCCATCACGAACGGCGAACCGCCGCTACGCTCCAGTTCTGCGACCTGGTCTGGGGTAAGTGTGGCTGGCATAGCTGAATCATAGCATTACCGGGCCCGGCTTTCCACACGTCTTGCAGACCGTACCGGCAAAAAAGCCCCCAGGCTTTGCGGCTTGGGGGCAAAACTGAACGTCAGGCACAGTGGCAGCAGCGGCCGTGTTCTGCGGGCGTTTGAAGGGCAGGTGCCGCTTCGTGGGCGAAGTCGTTTTGGTCGTCTTCGCCGCGGAGCGTCCGCTCGACGTACGCGAGCAACTCCGCGTAATCGCACCAAGACACGGTGATGCTTTCGACCTGCCACGGGCGGCCGTTCGGACCGGTCTTCTTGACCGCCAAGAATTCTTGTGCTCCATCGGGTGACGTGGCGTCGTTCAGCCACAGGTATCCGCCGAGCTCGAACGCCGTGCAGCACGTCCAGGTGGTCGTCGTCAACTTGCGGGCCAGTTCTTCGGCCGATGCCACCGGGGTGACGCACCAGACCCGATTTCTATGGAACATGGGTCACACCCTCCCTGGCTTGGGCCAGCGCGAACCGGCAGCCGGCGAGCGCGATCTCCCGGTCCCAATCGGAGCCCAGGTCGTTGCCGGTGACCGCTCGCGGCGGAAAGCCGCCGGACCGAAGCCACCGCAGCAGGCCCTCGGCCAAGTCTTCGACGCGGTCCCAGTCCTGTTGCCCCAACGCTTCCAGCAAATCATCCCATGCGGCTTGCGGATCCATTACTCG
>Ga0351912_1003_pt1 | contig 101370 bp, 74 predicted proteins | sample TotcelHT113001M3_FD_206863 | JGI IMG/M metagenome (GOLD analysis project Ga0351912, IMG submission 206863) | Enriched cells from coal bed in the Powder River Basin, Montana, United States - Total cells T11 rep1 HSBNCT.T11.300.1.M3 ...
CGTCCAAAACAATATCGATTCTACTACTTTTGAAAAGATAAATCTGCCTGAGTTTGAAAAGTTCAGGGAATATAAAATATCTGTATACCGGCTAAAAAACGGATCATGAAAAAAAAGGCTGTGCTTGTTACCGGGGCAACAGGATTTATCGGAAGGTATGTAACAGACTGTCTTATTAAAGAGGGATTGCAGGTATTTGCACTTACACGGACAGATGGAGAAGGTTTTGCATTAAAAAACAGCGGTGTGGAGATCATAAATGGCGATATTACAAACAGGCTGGTAATTCCTGATGAGGTGAGCACAATTTATCATTGTGCAGGAGTCATCGGCAGAGAAGAAGATATGTGGCCGGTAAATGTTCATGGTACACAGAATGCTGTAGAAGCTGCTGTTGATCATAATTGCCGGCTGATATACCTTTCAAGTGCAGGTGTAGTGGGAAGGACGACAAAAAAAAATGTCAATGAAGAAACACCCTGTAATCCGGACAATCTCTACGAAATGACAAAGTTTAAGGCAGAGGAGATTGTAATTCAGGGAATCAAAATAAGAGGGTTAAAGACACAAATACTGCGTCCTTCGACTGTTTTCGGGGAAGGCCGGGAGCCTGAAAAGGACAGCTTCTTTCAACTGATACAGGCAATAGCCGCAGGCAGGTACAGACATATCCGCAAGGGAAACGGTATATATAATATTATCTACGCCGGTGAAGTTGCCCGTGCAATGTTTATGCTTGATAACGACAACATCACCAACGGCAGAGCGTACTTCATCAACACCCCTGTTAGTTTCGCTGAATTTGCCTTAACAGTGTCCGATTCATTAAAAAATAACAGAGAGAAGATCGGGAATATTCCCTATGTTGCCGCATTTGCAGGAGCAGCAGTTTTTTCTTTTATGGAATTATTGACCGGGAAGAAAAGAGGGTTGACCTTCTCAAGATTGAAGGCATTGACGGATACAAGGGTTTTTTCCCAGGCGCGCCTGCTTAATGAAACTGATTACAGGCCATTGTGCAGGGTCGACGAGTATCTGAAGCAGTTGTGCAACAAATACTATAGAATCGGTTTTCTTTCATAATTTCAATAAATAAATTTCTCAAAAACCTGCTTCGGGGCATAAAATATTCCCTAGTTCCTTGCGTGAGAGGGCAGGGCAAGGAAAGGGAGGGAATAACCATGTTCCCCAATCTGCTGATGCCTCGCAGCTCTGCTGCGGGGAGGTTCAATGTTATGTTGCTTCAATAAAAATTATTAAAGATACACGTATGCTGTAAAACAAGGTTTCATATATGGCCAGGATACTATGCGTTGCGAACACAGCCTTTTTCATATATAACTACCTGCTCGGTGTGCTGAAGATATTAAAGAAGGATGGCCCGGAGATAATTCTTGTTGCTCCTGAGGATGAATATACCGATTTACTGGAGGCAGAAGGTTTCAGGTGTATAACTTTAAAAGAACTCGACAGAAAAGGTGCTAACGCTATTAAAGATTTGAAACTTATGCTGGAGCTTTACAATATCTATAAGATGGAAAAACCCGACATGGTCCTGCATTATACGATCAAGGTCAACGTATACGGTACATTTGCTGCAAAGCTTGCCAAAACAGACTCTGTTTGCACGGTAAGCGGTCTCGGCTGGTTATTTACTGAAAAAAGTATTAAGACGATAATAGGCGGTTTTTTTTATAAGATCCTTTATAGAATAGCGTTTTCAATAGCATTGAATGTTGTTTTTCAAAACAGGAATGATTGTGCATTTTTTATTGAAAACAGACTGGTCGACAAGGATAAGGTTTTCTTGACGCCGGGCCCCGGGGTGGATACCGGTCATTTTTCTCCTGAGCAATGCAAAGATGAAGGGACAAACCGGGAAAATATCATCTTTCTTTTAATGGCAAGGATGCTGTGGGACAAGGGTATAGGTGAATTTGCAAGAGCTGCGAGGACTGTCAAAATAAACTTTCCTCATACAGAATTCTGGCTTGTAGGACCGATTGATAAAGAAAACAGGGCCGCTATACCGGAGGATGTCATTAAAGACTGGGAATCTGAAGGTATAATCAGGTATTTAGGGAAGACAAACGATGTCCGGCCCTTTCTTTACGAATGTGATGTAGCTGTTCTGCCTTCGTACAGGGAGGGCACTGCAAGTTCACTTATTGAAGCAATGGCCGTAGGAAAACCTGTTATAACAACCGATGCTGTTGGATGCAGGGAGGTTGTAGAAGACGGTAAAAACGGTTTTCTTGTTCCTGTCAAAGACGAAAGAGCACTGTCTGATGCAATCATAAAGTATATTCTCCTCCCGCAGGAAGAGAAAAACAAAATGGGAAAATACAGCAGAGAAAAGGCAATCAGCGAGTTTGATAAAAAGATCGTTATCGATACATATAGAACGATTATCCGTAATGCAGCAGGGCACTGCATGTGAAACGGTCCTTTGACATACTTCTTTCATCCGCCGGCCTGCTTATTTCAACCCCTGTGTGGATAATAATCATGCTTGCAATAAAGCTCGAGGACGGAGGCCCTGTTTTTTATTTACAGGAGCGTGTGGGCAAGCATTGTAAAATCTTTCGTGTTATTAAATTCCGTTCGATGATTTTAAATGCAGAAAAGGAATCGGGACCTATCCAGGCCACGGAACATGACCCCCGGGTAACGAGGATCGGCAGGATATTGCGAAAGACCGCTATGGACGAACTTCCGCAGCTTGTCAATATATGGAAAGGCGATATGAGCTTTGTAGGTCCAAGAGCATTGAGGCCTGAAGAAAAAGAGATCAAAGCCGGGGTGTCGTTCAGAATCGAAGAGGTCCCAGGATATGAAAAGAGGCTTGCTGCCACCCCCGGTCTCACAGGGCTCGCTCAGGTTTATCTGCCGGCAGATGCTCCGCGACGCCAAAAATTCCGTTATGATGCCCTGTATGTAAAAAACAGGTCATTTTGTCTTGATTTGAAGCTTATATCCCTGTCTTTCTGGATCACGTTCAAGGGAAAATGGGAATCGAGCGGAAAAAAGATTTAGAAATTGACGTAAAGGTAAAAGTTAAAAGGTAAAAGGTAAAAGCTTGAAGCCGGTTAGCATAAAGCGAAGGTTTTAATTCCAAAATCTGAATTCAAATAAGAACATGCAAAAAAGAGCGAAAATTTACGATGTAATCATAGCCGGTGCAGGACCTGCCGGTCTTCATACGGCCCGGCTGCTTGCGCAAAAAGGCCTTGAAGTACTTTTGCTTGAAGCAAAGGATGAAGTCGGTAAAAATGTTATATGCACCGGTATCATCGGCAAGGAAAGTTTCGAAGAATTCGGTTTTTCTAATGAACAGGTTGTGCGGGATATACAGGGTGTAAAGATAGACTCTCCTTTTGGTACGTCCCTTTTTTACAGACATCCTATGCCCTTTGCCTTTGTTGTGGAAAGGAAAAGATTCGATAAATATCTTTTGGAATCGGCGTTGAACAAGGGCGCGGAGATCGTCCTGCGATGCAGGGCAACAGATGCGAGCGTGGATGAAACCGGCATAAAGATTAGCTGTGTAAGTGATGAGAGTGGCCCTGCAGAATACAGGGCGAAGGTGCTGGTTCTTGCTACAGGGATTGAATATGAACTGAATAAAAAACTAGGTCTTGGATACCCGGTTCGTTTTATAAAAGCGGCTCAAAAAAATTTGAAATATTGTAAAAATTATGATGTTACCCTCATAATCGGAAATGAGTTTGCAAGAGGAGGTTTCGGCTGGATCGTGCCTGTTGGTGATAATATGGCAAGGGTAGGGCTTATAAGCAAGACCAATCCTAAAATAGGTTTTAAAAATATTATTGAGAGATATTTTCCTGAAGAGGATGATTTGCCTATACAGATAAAACCTATCGCCCAGGGTATTGTTTCGAAGACATTCGGGAACAGGGTCCTTGCTGTTGGCGAAGCGGCCGGTCAGGTAAAGACAACGACCGGTGGAGGGATTTCTTTCGGACTTTTGTGCGCTGAAATAGCAGCCGATGTTATTAATGATGCTTTTAAAAAGGATAATTTAAGTGAGGGGGAATTCTCTGCGTATGAAAAACGATGGAAGCTCGAAATCGGTAAAGAGATACGCTTCGGAGCTGCTGCTCGAAGCTTATGCGGCAGGCTGAAAGACCTCCAGATAGAAAAGATATTTAATACTGTTCAGTCGGACGGTTTTTTTGATTATATTTCAAAACATGCCAACTTTGACAGACATGGCAGTTTTGTATTAAGCTTCTTAAAAATGTTGTACAATTTTGATTAATTCCATAACTTTGAGGTGAAAATGACTTGCTGGTACATGATGATTGCAGATGCGCTTTTAACGCTGACTTCAATTGTATTCAGTCTTATGCTTCGTTTAGAGATTTCAAATCCCGGTTATCTGTTCAGCAGATATTTTCAGTCAATTTGGCCTTTTACTATTCTGGCTGTTGTTGTAAGACCGGCTCTATTCTATGCAGCAGGCCTGTACCGCCGTATCTGGAGATACGCTACGCCCCGGGATTTCATGACCTTAGTCGGTGCTGTTCTTGCCGGATCCATTATACTTTTTTCTGTAACAATCTTTGTTTTTACTCCTCATCTGATTGATGTTTTCCCAAGATCTATATTTATCCTGGAAGCAATTCTCAGTATTTTGCTTCTTGGTGGTATAAGAGTGCTTATAAAGGTATCAGAAAGTTACTCAGGTGACATTGATTGGAAAAAGTCCGACGTTGTAAATAATAAGAGGGTCTTAATAGTTGGCGCAGGAAACACCGGGATAAACATAGCGAGAGAGCTGAAAAACAACCTGCAGTTGGGTATGAAAATATGTGCATTTCTCGATGACGATCCAAAAAAAATAGGCATGAAAACACAGGGCATACCCGTGTTCGGGCCTCTTATAAAACTATCCGATGTTGTTAAAAAACATAATATTGATGAGGTTATCATTGCTATATCAGAGGCCCCGGAGCAGACTATAAAAAATGTCCGGTATATGTGTGAGAATATCCCTGTAGCCTTTACGACAATGCCTTCTTTGATCAGTTTTATTGAAGGAACTGAAGAGTGGGGAGATATACCATCTTCTTCACTAAAACTCCCTATGTCGATGCCGGATATTACCGCTGAAGAAATCAAGGCTGTTGTGCGTGTAATGCAATCGAGGAATCTTAGTATCGGTTCTCAAACGGTTGAGTTCGAGCGGCTGGTTGCTTTACAGGCAAATGCTAAATATGCTGTGGCAGTAACAAACGGCACTTCCGCCCTTCATATGTGCATGGTAGCTGCCAATATCAAACAGGACGATGAAGTTATAACGACACCATTCAGTTTTATTTCATCTGCAAACTGTATATTATATGAAAGGGCAAAACCGGTATTTGTGGATATTGATCCGGTGAGCTATAATATAGATTCTCGCAAGATTGAAGCTGCAATTACGAATCGGACCAAGGCAATTCTTGTTGTTCATATTTTTGGTCAGCCTGCAGATATGGATACTATTATTGAAATTGCCGACAGACACAACCTAATTGTTATTGAAGATGCGTGTGAAGCAGTAGGGGCAGAATATAAAGGAAAACGCACGGGCGCCATAGCAAAAGCAGGCGTTTTTGCTTTTTATCCGAATAAGCAGATGACAACCGGCGAAGGGGCATGCCTTGTTACCAACGATGAGGAGTGGGCCGCATTATTCAGGAGTCTCAGAAACCAGGGCAGGGATAAATTTGACGGGTGGCTCAATCATTCAAGACTTGGCTATAATTACCGTATGTCGGAAATCAATGCAACCTTAGGTGTTGTTCAGTTAAAGAGGCTCGATGAATTTCTCAAGAAAAGAAATACTGTGGCAATGGAGTATAACAAAGCACTTTTAACATCTGAAGATCTTATCCCGCTGAAGATAATCCCGACAACAACCAGGATGAGCTGGTTTGTGTATGTTGTGCGGTTATCGCCCGGCATTGACAGGGATTATGTTATTAGAGAAATGGAAAAAAACGGTATTCCGACAAGACCTTATTTTACTCCAATTCATCTTCAGCCCTTTTATGCGGACCTATTTGGTTTTAAGGAGGGAGATTTTCCTGAAGCCGAGGCGGCAGGCAGGTCAATTATCGCGCTACCTTTTCACACGAATATGAAAGTAGAAGAAATTAGTGTTGTTTGCCGTGCATTGAAGAGTGTTTTATCCGGGATGAAATAAGATAAGTGTAATGGCACATTTTCAGAAAATATGTATTATATTGCAAATATGAAAATATTAAATGCACAATATGTTAAAAGTGTTGCCGGATTTGCGGACAGGATGCAGCTGGAGTGTCCTGAAATATGTTTTATCGGCAGGTCAAATGTGGGCAAGTCCTCCATGATAAACAAGCTTGTCATGCAAAAGATTGCCAGGACAAGCTCTACTCCGGGGGCGACAAGAATGATAAACATCTACAAGATACTGTGTGAGTTTGATAAAGAAAGGAAACCGCTTATTTTCTCTGATTTCCCGGGGTTCGGTTATTCAAAGGTATCAAAAAAAACATATCGGGGATGGCAGGGTATGATAGAGGGGTACATAAGGGAAAACAGATACATCAAGAGATTGATATGGGTTTACGATGTAAGAAGGGAAATGGACGAGATTGACAGCAATGTTATAAAATGGATTGGCCGGACAGGGTTGGATTTTACTCTGGTGATTACCAAGATTGATAAAGTAAGTAAAAATGATATATCAGTAAAAAAGAGGTTGTTTGAGCAGAATTTTGGTAAGGACAAAGTTTTTCTATTCTCTTCAAAGGATGGATATGGAAAGGACAAACTGCTTTTGCATATCCAGGATATAGCAGTTAAAAAAGCTGAATAGTTTCTCGCATACCATTCATAATTATTCAATCAATGATACCTCGCAGCTCTGCGCACGGAGGTTCGTTATTGAACTTACTTCATTTATTTAACTGCTTATATTGCAGTATGTTATCTTAAATCATTAAGGTTAAATATTGATTTAAACATATAACCTTTTGATTCTATAACTTCTTTTCCACCCTCCAATCTATCAAGGAGTGCTATAATGCCTTTCACTTTATAGCCTTCATCTTCGGTTATTTCCACCGCCTTCAAAGAAGACCCGCCTGTAGTTACCACATCCTCAAGAATAATTACATCCATTCTTTTTTTCAGGTTTTTTGCGCCTTCTATCCACAGGTTTTTCCCGTGACCTTTCGGCTCTTTTCGTATGAAAAATCCTGTGAGGTCGTCTTTCATGCCGTAAGAGGCCAACACTACAGCGCATACCAACGGGTCTGCCCCGACACTTACACCTCCCACCGCACCTATTTCTGATATTTCACGTACCATTCCATACATAATCCTGCCGATAAGATACATACCTTCAGGGTTCAGGGCTGTTTCTCTCGCATCGATGTAATAGGTGCTTTTTTTACCGCTTTTTAAAATGAATTCCCCTTCTTCATAGGACAATTCCTTTAGAATTTCCAGCAACCTCTGTTTTTCATCCATAATCGCTTGTCTCCCTTATTAAGTTCCAATCTGTAAACAGGCAAAATATTTGCCATGAAACCGTTTAAATGGTTTTTTTAATATTATTTCTGAAACAGTTCCATTTGTTCCAATCCCATCCCCCATGGAAATCTTGACGGATAGGTGCCTGAAAAACAGGCATCACAAAAGGCATAGTCAAATTCGTCTTCTTTATCTCCAATCGCTTTCTTGATGCCGTCAATACTGAGATACCCGAGGCTGTCTGATCCCATGAGCGCGCTGATCTCATCTGTAGAATGAGAAGATGCAATGAGCTGGGTTCTTGAAGGCGTGTCTATACCGTAAAAACAGGGAAAAGCAGTCGGAGGAGAACTAACCCTGAAATGTACCTCTTTTGCCCCTTGCTGCTGCAGCATCTTTACAATCTTCCCCCCTGTTGTTGAGCGCACTATTGAATCGTCTACAACAATAATTCTTTTATCTTTCACCACGTCATGTACGGCATTCAATTTCAGTTTTACACCAAAATGTCTTATAGAATCACGCGGCTCTATAAATGTCCTGCCCACATAATGATTCCTGATAAGGCCGAGCTCAAAGGGTAAACCTGTTTCCTGTGCGTATCCGACAGCAGCGCCGATACCTGAATCAGGGATGGGGATTACCATGTCTGCATCTACATGCGTTTCTTTCGCCAGTTCCCTCCCAAGGGCTTTCCTGACCGTATAGACAGTTCTCCCGAACATATAACTGTCAGGTCTGGCGAAATAAATATATTCAAATACACAATGTTTCGGTTTTACCTTTTTGAAAGGCATATATGATTTCATCCCGTCCTTGGTTATATGAAGCACCTCGCCTGGTTCAACCTCTCTGATGTAAGTTGCCTGCATGAGGTCAAAGGCGCACGTCTCACTTGAAATCACATATGAATCTCCTATTTTTCCGATCACAAGGGGCCTGAATCCATAAGGGTCTCTTGCCGCTATAAGCTCTTCGTCCGTTAAGATCAGAAGTGAATATGAGCCTTCTACTCTGTAAAGAGTACTGATTAACCTTTCTACAGTAGAATTTTCGTGGGAAAGTGCCATGAGATGTACAATGACCTCTGTATCCATTGTAGATTGAAATATGGATCCGTAATTTTGCAGTTCATCACGTATGACCTTAGCATTTGTAAGATTTCCATTATGGGCGATGGCAAGACGACCTTTTGCATATTCAACAGAAAAGGGCTGAGCGTTTTGAATGTATGAAGCGCCTGTTGTTGAATACCTTACATGCCCGATTGCTATGTCCCCCTTTAACCCTGTTAATACATCTTCATTGAAGATATCGGAGACAAGTCCCATTTCCTTGCGGGAATACAAAGCCGAACAGTCTGAACTTACGATGCCGGCGCTTTCCTGCCCCCGGTGCTGCAATGCATGGAGACCAAGATAAGTTATATTTGCCGCTTCACTGTGATTATATACTCCAAATATGCCGCACATACCTATTTATCCTCTTTAAGCCTTTCCAGCTCAGTTTTAAAGAATTTGATGATCCCGTCATCCATCAGACAGATATCTATTTCTTCCAATGATGCCTCTTTGTGCTTCACAAACTTTATTACCTCATTTACTATAATACTGGCACAGCGCTCCTTCGGAAAACCGAATATGCCAGCGCTTATCGCCGGCATTGAAATGGTTTTGAATCCCTTTTCAGCGGCAAGCGTGAGTGTGCTTTCAACGGCATTCTTTAGTTTATTCTCTTCATCACCTTCTCCCCATCTTGGACCTACAGCATGGATTACATATTTTGCCTTCAGGCTGCCGCCTGTAGTAAGTGCACAACCGCCTACCGGGACATAACCTATCTTGTCGCTTTCTTCCTGAATAACCTGTCCGCCCTTTCTTGCGATGGCCCCTGCCACACCGCCTCCATGTTTAAGATGTGAGTTCGCTGCATTAACGATGACGTCCGCATTACTTTGAGTTAAATCACCTCTAACGATCCTGACTTTGGTGTTTTTAAAAACAGATTCTTTTATAATTTCCATTATGCCTTTTAGAGGGGCTGACCCCTATTTGCCTTCAAAAGAAGACATAAATATTGTAATATAAAAACTCGCAAATGGAAAAGAAAAAAGACCAGCTTTTAACCCCTGTCATTCACCTGAAAGGAGTCGGCCCGAAGACTGCAATCATGCTTGAAGGAAAGGGGATTACAACCATTGAGGATTTGTTCTGGTTTTTACCGGTGAGATATATGGACAGGAGCGTCATAAAGCCGATCAATAAGCTGGCAGAAGGTGAAAGGGCTTCAATAGTTGCAAGGGTTATTGCTTCAAGATCTTTGTTTTTCCGTAATTCCCGCAAGAAAGCATACGAAGCGGTTGTTGATGATGAAACCGGCAGTATTTCTGTCAAGTGGTTCAAATGGGCAGGGGAATATCTGAAAAAAATATGTAAAAATGGAAATTTACTTATGTTATCCGGCGAGGTGACGAAGTTCGGGGAAAGGCTCCAGATGGTGCACCCTGAAGTCCACATCCTGGGAGATGAAAACGAAGCAGAGGACCGTAAAACAATAGCCCCAATATACTCGGAAATAGATGGATTGAAACAGGGTACATTAAGAATACTCATGAGAAAGGCTTTTGAAGACTATGGAGGATATATAGAAAGTATTATTCCGCAAAACGATGAAGAAGCATACAGTCTTACCCCGCTTTTTGAAGCCTTTTTAAAGATCCATTTTCCTGATGAAGATTTATTTAAGAACCGGGGAACAGATGGTTCGGGGAGGCAAGCGTATCTCAACCGTCTTATATTCGAAGAGTATTTTCTTTTCCAGCTTGCACTTCTGATAAAGAAGGAAGAGATAAAAAGAGACAGGGGGATAAGCTTTATGCCTGATGGAGCATACTATAAGAAATTTAAGGAGAATCTGCCCTTTAATTTGACGTATGCACAGGAGAGGGTGATAAAAGAAATTGAGAATGATATGGGTCAGAATGTGCCTATGAACAGGCTCCTGCAAGGAGATGTGGGCAGCGGAAAGACCGTTTGCGCTGTTATGGCTTCATTAATTGCTGTTGATAACGGTTATCAGGTAGCATTCATGGCTCCCACTGAAATTCTTGCCGAACAGCATTACCTGACAATACATAAATATTTTGATGCGATGGGTATATCTCTTGTCTTTTTAAGGGGTAATATGGGCGGTAATAGAAAACATATTCTGGAAGGAATTAAAAACGGAAAGACCAGGGTTATAATAGGGACTCATGCCATTATTCAGGAAGACGTTTTTTTTAAAAAACTTGGTTTGGTTATAATAGATGAACAGCACAGATTCGGTGTTATACAAAGGAAGCTGTTGAGGGAAAAAGGAACAGGGTGTGACGGTTTGCACTTGTCTTCGTCCGTCATTGTCGATAAAAAGGCGGCTGCCGGGGTCATTGGCTGCGCCGTGCCGACAAAGGCCTCTGAAGATCTTCAATTCAACTTTCAACTTTCAACATTCAAGAATGATTATATCCCCGATACCCTTGTGATGACTGCCACCCCGATTCCGAGGACACTTTCCATGGTTATATACGGGGATCTTGATGTCTCTGTTATTGATGAGATGCCGAAAGACAGGCAGCAAATTCGTACTAAAGTGCTTCAGGATAAAGATAAGGCCGCAGTTTATAAGATGCTGGAAAATGAATTGAAGAAAGGACGTCAGGCATATGTTGTATGCCCTCTGGTTGAGGAATCGGACAAAATTGACCTTTTAAATGCAAAAGAGATGGCAGCTTACCTGCAAGCATCGGTTTTCCCTTCATACCGGGTAGGTCTTCTTCATGGAAGGATGAAACCGGAGGGAAAGGAAGAGGTAATGGCAAGGTTTAAAGGCAGGGAAATTGACGTGCTTGTTTGCACAACAGTTATAGAAGTAGGCATAGATGTGTCTAACGCAACGGTAATTGTCATAGAAAATGCTGAACGGTTCGGCCTTTCACAACTCCATCAATTAAGGGGCAGGGTAGGCCGGGGTAAATATCCATCAAAATGTGTTTTAATCACATCTGCAAAAAGAACTGCCCTGGCTTCAAAAAGGTTGAGAGTCATGGAAGAGACAACAGACGGATTTAAAATCTCTGAAGAGGATATGAAGCTCCGCGGCCCGGGTGATATGCTTGGCGTGAGGCAGGCCGGTTTGCCTGATTTCAGGGTTGGGGACATAATACGTGACGTCAGTATTATGATACATGCGAGAAAAGTTGCTGGTGAAATAATACATAAAATGACCGACGATTACATAGGCATGGTTCAGAAAACTGCAAGTAAGCGCTGGAAGGATATTGTTCGCTTAAGCGATGTAGCATAAGCCCGGTCTTCCGAATCGTTGTATCTAATACCAAGTATGCTTTCAAAAAATAAACAATGAATATTTGAAAGCATACTTGGTATTATGCCGGGCAAATCGGACTTATAATTTTTGACAGCGACCTGGTATAAAAACAGTGAAGCGAATTGCCCCGCTGCAAACGATCTTGGTATCAAGGGCAAGACAAGAATATGAAATGAGTTAGTTAGCCCATTTCGGAGCAAGATTTGTGGTATTAACCCGGCGGGACAATAATCAAAGCCATCATAAGACATAGGAGAAACACATTTTTACCTGTATATGTTGCTGTTATGTTCATTATAGTAAACATGTTTACAAATTTATACGATATATTATGTTTAATATGAATTGATGTTAAAATGGTTTTGACAAATAGTTGCAAAGAAGTTATCATAATAGTAATTATAGGTTAACTGTGACAAAAGTCCGCACATCTTGGAATTGTCCAAAGAGATCATTCGAAATACGGAACAGAAATATCTGAAGTCTTATAAAGATTTGTAGATAAGTTTTGAAATACTGAATCATATAATGCATGACCGCATTATAACCATATTAAGGAGGTAATATGAGTAAAAGAATGGTTACAGTAGACGGATGTACTGCCTGTGCACACGTTGTTCATGCCACAAACGAAATCATCACCATATATCCGATAACGCCATCCTCTCCCATTGCTGAACTGTGCGATGCCAAATCAGCGGCAGGAGAGATCAACATATGGGGTTCAGTCCCAATGGTAAGCCAGATGCAATCTGAAGCAGGGGTTGCCGGCGCGGTTCATGGCTCTCTTACTACCGGAGCCCTCACAACAACCATTTCCGCATCTCAGGGATTGCTGCTTTTGATTCCGAATATGTACAAGATTGCCGGAGAGCTTACACCGACCGTTTTTCATGTGACAGCACGTTCTCTTGCTACTCAGGCCCTTAGCATATTCGGAGACCATGCGGATGTTATGGCTGCAAGGGCTACAGGTTTTGCAATGCTCTGTTCTAAAAATGTTCAGGAAGCTATGGATTTTGCACTTATTGCTCAGGCAGCTACCCTTGAAGCCAGAGTGCCGTTTATCCACTTCTTCGATGGTTTCAGAACATCCCACGAAATACAAAAGATCGAGGAACTCTCCATGAATGACATGCGGGCGATGATTGACGATGACCTCGTAATGGCGCACAGGATGAGAGGCCTTACTCCAGACAGGCCTTCCGTACGGGGTACCGCACAGAATCCCGATGTTTACTTCCAGGGCAGGGAGACTGTCAATAAGTTTTATCAGGCAACCCCGGCAATTGTGCAAAAAGCAATGGATAAATTCGCAGATATGACAGGACGTAAATACAGATTATTTGATTATTTCGGGGCACCGGACGCCGAACGTGTTATTGTAGTCATGGGTTCGGCAGGAGAAACGGTCCTGAGTACAATCAATATGCTCAATGCCCGGGGAGATAAACTCGGGCTTATTCAGGTAGCCCTCTACCGGCCCTTTGATGTGGATGCTTTTGCGGCGTCAGTCCCTTCGACAGTTAAAGCCATCGCAGTTCTCGACCGTACAAAAGAGCCGGGCTCTATCGGAGAACCGTTATACATAGATGTAAGGACTGCTATCGGCGAGGCAACGGAGAAAGGGATTAATAGATGGGGTCATTATCCGAAAACAGTAGGGGGCCGCTACGGCCTTGGTTCAAAAGATTTTACCCCGGCCATGGTGAAGGCTGTATTTGAAAATCTTTCAGAAGCTTTACCGAAGAATCATTTTACTGTAGGCATTAATGACGATGTTGCCGGCAGCAGTCTTCCGGTAGACGAAACCTTTCATGTCAAAGCAAATGCATACAGGGCGCTTTTTTACGGGCTTGGCGCCGACGGAACTGTTGGGGCCAACAAGAATACCATTAAGATTATCGGAGGCGAAACAGACAACTATGCCCAGGGTTATTTTGCTTATGATTCGAAAAAATCCGGATCCATGACGATTTCCCACCTCAGATTCGGGAAAAATATGATACAGAATCCATACCTTCTCACTGATGCGAACTTTGTTGCCTGTCATAACCCATCTTTTCTTGAAAAGTATGACATGCTTGCCTATGCGAATGATGGGGCTACATTTTTACTCACCACATCGCGCAGTAAAGACGAAGTATGGGATACACTTCCGGCCATTGTACAGAAACAGCTTATTGACAAGAAGATGAAATTCTATATTATTGATGCTTTTTCGATTGCCAAAAAGCTCGGTCTTGGAGCAAGGATAAACATGATTATGCAGACCGCTTTTTTTGTTATTTCAGGCATTATCCCGAAAGAGGATGCAGTAAAGGCGATCAAGAAGGAAATTGATAAAACTTACGGGAAAAAAGGCGAAAAAATACTTAATATGAACTACGGTGCAGTAGATGAGGCCCTTAACGGCATTATTGAAGTAAAAGTGCCGGAAAAAGTAACGTCCTCTATAGGATTAAGACCTCCTGTTCCGGAAAATGCACCGCAATTTGTAAAAGATGTAACTGCCATGATGATTGAAGGAAAAGGCGATTATATTCCTGTGTCTGCCATACCTGCCGACGGAACATGGCCGACAGCCACAACTCAATATGAAAAACGTAACATTGCCGTATACATTCCGGTTTGGGAACCCGATGCCTGTCTACAGTGCGGTACATGTTCATTTGTTTGTCCCCATGCAAGCATCAGGATAAAAGCATATGATCCTGTGCTTCTTAAAGATGCTCATTCGACCTTCAAATTTATTGATGCAAAAGGCAAAGAAATGCAGGGGCTTAAGTTTACGGTACAGGTAGCCCCGGAAGACTGTACAGGCTGCGGTTCATGTGTATTTTCATGTCCGGGCTCCAAAAAAGGCGCTGACGGCAAGAAGACTGACCTCAAGGCAATCAATATGGGCCTTCAGGAGACGTTGAGAACAAAGGAAGCAGAAAACTATGCATTCTTCTTAAATCTGCCTGAAACCGACCTGTCTCTTTATAATATTATGACTGTAAAGGGAAGCCAGCTTGTCAGACCGCTTTTTGAGTACAGCGGCGCATGTTCAGGCTGCGGTGAAACGCCGTATTTAAAATTGCTTACACAGCTGTTCGGAGACCGTCTATTTATAGGAAACGCTACAGGTTGTTCTTCAATTTATGGAGGAAACTTGCCCACAACACCATATGCGAAAAGAGCCGACGGCAGAGGCCCCGCCTGGTCAAACTCACTTTTTGAGGATGCTGCAGAGTTCGCATTCGGTATGGGCCTTACAGTGGAGAAATTCAAATCCCAGGCCGAAGAGGTGATAGCCCGCTTATCCGCCAGTTCCAGCTATGCAGGGAAAAAAGAACTTTTCGATGCTATCAGAAACGCAGACCAGTCGGAACAAGTAGGAATTGAAGCTCAGAGAGCGCGTATAAAAGAGCTAAAAGAGCTTCTTGCAAAAGATGATTCAATTGATGCTAAGAGCTTGTTTTTTCTCGCTGATTATCTTGTAAAGAAAACAGTATGGGGCATTGGAGGAGACGGATGGGGTTACGACATTGGTTACGGGGGAGTCGATCAGGTTATGGCTTCAGGTAAAAATATCAACCTCATGATTTTAGACACAGAAATATACTCAAATACAGGCGGCCAGATGTCGAAATCTACTCCGCTTGGGGCTACAGCACAGTTTGCTGCAGCAGGAAAACGGACGCCGAAAAAGAATATAGGCGCTATGATGATACCCTACGGCAATGTATATGTAGCACAGGTGGCCTTCGGCGCCAATCCTGTCCAGACGATACGGTCAATGAAAGAAGCGGATGCATTTGATGGACCATCGTTGATCATTGCATACGCAACATGTATCGGTCAGGGCATTGACGATATGTCGAAGGGTGTTGAAGAGCAGAGAAAAGCTGTAGCATCAGGCCACTGGCCACTATTCCGGTATAATCCCGCACTGGAAGAAGAAGGCAAAAACCCCTTTGTTCTTGACAGCAAGGAACCGGCCATGCCTTATGCCGAATATGCTTACGGAGAAAACCGCTTCAAAGCCCTAACGAGAAGTCATCCGGCAGCAGCCGCGGAATTGATAGTAAAAGCTCAGGCTTCAGTAGACAGGAGATGGAGATACCTGAAACATCTTGCCGAATGGATGCCGTCAGGAAAATAATCTGAAGAAAGCGAACGTATATCCGGCGCATTTTTGCTCTGCAGAATGCGCCGGAGTTTTTTAACAACTGGTTAAGTTTTTAATAGCAGTCCCTAGGTAAAAACTCATTTATCGTAACTCATGCCTCCAAGCAATTTCCAGTGAGCACCTTCTTTTATCCACGTGTGGGTTATCCGCGATGATTGTATTTTTCCTGCACCAGCGGCGTCACCGCAATTGACGTGGAGGATATACTGTGATAGTGCGGTCTTACCCAGCAGCCGGATACCGGCTCGTTCAATACTTAGGGTGCATGAAGTGGCCTTGGGGACTAATTGTTTCATAAAACGAGCACTTTCTTCTTTGTCAATCGGTTGCGGCACAGCGCTCGGCCACCCGAGGAATTGACTATGCACAATGGCAAGTACCCCCGCGTAATTTGCTTTGTAGATGTTTGTGAAATACGCTTCTTCCAAAGCCCAAATCTCTTCTTCCACCATGATCCTCCTGTTATCTGTGTCTGCCGGAACTGAAAATGCCTGTGAGCAGGAGAAAAGAATGAATACCAAAATGATTGCCAACAACAGAACCGTGTTTTTTAACAGAAGCATCACCAGTTTGTTTTCGTTGTAACGAAGTATCAACCCGTTCCCGGTCATTCTCTCCCTCCAGGTTTAGGACGCCATTTTTTACCGGCCGTCCATCCTTCGGACGCGGAACTGATGGCATCAAATCTTGGGATGTAAGGCTTTATGTCCAGAAGAGGTGTTTTATCCAGCATGTCGGTACCTTCGATTATAAGAACATTCCCTTCACGCCGGACAAGTTTTACGATCGATAATCCTATGCTGTTTGGCCTGCACGGATGCCGTGATGCATATATGCCGTGCGGTTCATCATCCAGGAAGGTGGGACGTACAAACTCTATTCTGCCGGATCGGTCAAAAAGATAGATCAGATAAATGTGAGAGAAACCTTCAATATCCTTCAAACCTTGCCCGTATTCTTCAAATACCTCAACACTTCCGGGCGAGCCAGATGCATAGAGCGGTTGTATAGGACACTCCTCTTTTGTCTTGTATGGTGTATGTATGATGCCGATGGCCTCTATTATCATGCTATGCTGTCTCCCAGGGCTAACTCAAAATCAGCCGGATCTACGGGCAATCGGCAACGCTTCATGATTCATAATTATCTGAATCACCCCGAAAGCTGCTCTCTTTGTTTCGTAACACTACCAGATCATTTCGTTTTCTGTCAATGGATTTATTGCTGCAAGAGGTGTGGGATCGCCGGTATGCCTTGTAGAAAAAACGAAAACATCTTGACACCTTTTTTCTGAATTTCTACAATGAAAGAACATCATCAAGGTGGATTCAAAAGACAATGAAACAGAAAAGGGGTGCATTATGAGAAAAGCCAAGATAGTCTGTACCATCGGGCCGGTGACAGGCAGCGAGAAACAATTGAAAGCGCTTATTGAAAACGGTATGGATGTGGCAAGACTGAACTTTTCACACGGCGATCATGCATTTCATGGTGATATTATTGATAAAATAAGAAAAATATCACGAAAACTAAATAAAAATGTTGCCATCCTGCAGGATTTGCAGGGCATCAAGATTAGAGTAGGGGGATTGAAAGGCGGAAAAGTACACCTGAATAAAGGGGATTCTTTATCTATTAAGACAGGCGAAGATATAGGCGATGAAAAGTGTATTTTCGTTTCTTATCCGTGGCTTGTAGATGATGCCATGCCGGGGGATACAATCCTTCTGGATGACGGACTCATGAAGCTTAGGGTGTTAAAAAAACAAAAAGATTTTTTAACAGTGGAAGTTATCGAAGGCGGGGTATTGAAAGAGCACAAAGGGGTTAACCTTCCTCATATGAAGATAAAGCCCGGATCGTTTATGGAGAAGGATAAAAAAGACCTTGAGTTCGGCATTCAAAAAGGTGTTGATTTTGTGGCTTTATCGTTCGTGAGAACTGCAACCGATGTTACGACCGTAAGAAAGTGGCTCTTAAAAAAAGGAGTTCAGATACCCATTATAGCGAAAATCGAGAAAGAAGAAGCAATACATAACATCGACAGCATTCTGAATGAGGTGGACGGTATAATGGTTGCCAGAGGAGATTTAGGTGTTGAAATGCCCCTGGAAGAAATCCCCATGTATCAGAAGATGCTCATAGAGAAGGCCAATAAAAGCGGACGCCTCGTAATAACTGCCACGCAGATGCTCGAATCAATGACTCAACATTCAAGACCGACAAGGGCGGAAACGACTGATGTGGCTAATGCCGTGCTGGACGGTACGGATGCGCTTATGCTGTCGGGAGAGACATCGGCAGGAAAATATCCCATCGAAGCCCTCAAGGTCATGGACAGAATTATCGTATATACAGAGAATGCCGAGGCTGATTCAACCAAAGCTCATGCACCCACATTTATCCATAGCGGTCTTTATGAGTTTCCTGAAGCGGTTGCCCATGCTGTTTCGCATGTAGCAGAGGATGTAGGTGCCAGCTGGATTGTAGCCTTCACACGTTCAGGATTTACAGCCCGCCTGATATCGAAATTTAAACCGCGCGCTTCTGTGATCGCATTTTCACCTGAAGAGCAGATTGTCAGGCAAATGGCTTTATACTGGGGGGTAAACCCCCATTTTGCAAAGCATATGGGAAGCACGGATGAAATGATCAACGAAGTGGATGCATTACTTGTAAAAGCGGGATATGCAAAAAAGGGGGACAGGATAATCATAGTAGCAAGTCATCCGACGTCAATCTCCGCCGGTAAGACGAATTTTATGAAGATGCATGTGGTTGGAGGATAGATTCCTGTATTCAGCTTTTTTAAGGGTCAGAACCATAAACCTTTAAGATAACTATTTTTATACGGGCTTGTCTTTTTTTACTTCAGCTATCTTTTGATTTATTTTTGTTTTGTGAGCATTGGTATCATTGACGATTTCCTGCACCAGGCTTTTGAATTCCACATCATCGGTTTTCACAATCTCGCCATACTTATCTTCGATCATAGCCTGCTCAAGATCGCGCGCAATAAACAATGCATTGTTTTTAGGAATCCCGCCCTTCTTTGTTTTCTGTATCTTGTCCTGTACACCGGAAATCACAGTTTTGATTGCAAATATATTGAATGGCCGGCCTTTTTCAAAGCGTTCCGGCCTGTTTGATATGATCCCTATCATCCTGTTAATGTATTGTGCATGTTTATTTTCATCTTCATAAATGTTCATCCAGAATCCTTCATCATCTTTCCATTTTTCGCCGCAAGTTTTGTATAGTTCGCCGATTACCAGTTCATTTTCAACCATGAATTTTAACAACTCTAAAATCCCGTTTAAATCTCCTGAAACTTTAATATCCATATCCCACCTTTTTGATGTTTTCAGTCCTTAAAACATATACCTCGTATATCTGTGAAAGCATGGTTAGGCAAGATACATATCTGCTTTTGCTTGCAACTCTTTTCCCTTTATTTTTTCTGCAAGATCCTCCTTACTAAGTGCGAAAAGCGGACTTATTTCGACCTGAATCCCGGGCGGTATTATAATCCCCGCACTCTCGAGCCAGCTCTTGTGCAGATTACTCATAGCCGTGCGTGCTGTGTCAGGGGAATCAAGCCCGTCCCTGTTCTTTATAGGAGAAAACTCTTCCTCGCGGACCACTTCCATACAGCACGTTTTGTCAGCCAGTGGGATTGCATCAAAAACAAATGTTTCAAATTTCCAAGCATCCGTATGTTTTACCAAACCATATTTATCTTTAAACTCAACTGTTTTGTGTGCACAATGATAAGGAACTGAATAGCCGTGTCTGTTAATGTCTTTAATAAATGTGAGCGAGAATGCATGAATTGCCGTGTTTCCTGCCCAGTAGCGTATATCTCCATTTTCATCGAGATCTGCCATAAATTCAGCCGGCAAGTCACTGTACTCGGCAATTGCATCCTTATTGTTTACGGATAGATAAATGCCTACTTTTTCATCAATATTCGTTCTTCGGACAACCTTTGTCGACGCCTGGGCTTTTGACATTGTGTGGTAGCCCATAAAAACCGGGTCGGCAAATTTTACAAGAGGATTGTCCACCTGACAGTAAAAAAGCTCTGCAACCCCCCCGGCCATCAATTCATCAAGCAGCCCTGAATCGTGCAGCGCCTTGAGAGAACCGCCATGACCATCAGGATTTGTGAACAGATAGGTTTCGTCTCTGAGGATTAAATCCCCTTCAGGTGTAATGCTCGGAAGCATGCCTTGCGTGAAGAATCGGACAGTGTCTTTTTTCAAGCCGAAATATTTATGAGACTCGAAATAGTCTATTGTATCTCCATGATTTTCGTTGCTTGTCATAATCAGGAGCGGCATGGAAGTGTTATATTTTTCATTAATAGCTTTTACCGATTCTGAAAAAAGTTGAAATAATGTTTTTTTCTTTATCGGTGTGACAGGAAATGTACCTTTCGGTCCTTCGAAGCCAAGCCTTGATCCCTGACCCCCCGCTACGATCAAATTAGCGACCTTGTGTCCCCGGATTAGCGATTCTCCTAATGCCAGTGCTTTTTCGTAAAGGACTTTTTCTTCTGATGTTTCTGGAATTGTAATAATTTCAGCAGGTTTTATGTTATTAAGGTGGTGCTGAAGGTCTTGTTTATGAAAGAAAGTTTTATGTAAAGAAAAAATAAGATTGATATCCAGCTTTTCATGGTTTTTCAGGAACAGATTTTGTTTATCAGCAGGCAGAGCATGATAGTGACCCAGTATATGATGCTGTTCATATCTCCTTAAGATATCAAGAAATGGTTTATCTGTCATGTTTGCCTGAATTATATTATACAGAAAACAGCAGCATACACAAAAGATAAATTCAAATTTTATTATCCATAATCGATCGACATCACTTATCTCTGTACCGCATTGCAATCTTCTGATATAATATTTCTTTAATTCAACAGAAACATGTTTAAGACGCAAATTTATTATACCGCCAATCAATAAAAATGGCTAAGATGATTTAAAATGATGAGATTATTATTAGTTAGATTGTTTGTTGCAGTTGTTTTGGTTGTTGTTCTGTTAAATATTCATTTAAAGGCAGAAGATGCTATAAATCGGTCGCAGGATAATAACATAATAAAAAACAATACTATACAGGTAGAGGATACTTTTAGTAAGCCCCAGGATGATATGCTCCAGACGCGGGATGATGTCTTTGAGACACGGAAATTTATCGATATTGTGCGTGTGGTGAATGGCGATACCATTAAGGTCCATTATGGCAATAAGACTGAATTTGTAAAACTTATCGGTATCGACGCCCCGGAAAACAGGCTAAGCAGAAAAGCAAAGAGCGAAGCCATTGAAAGCGGAGAGAATCTGGTAACCATTATTTCAATCGGTATCGACGCAACACGATTTCTGCAAAGTCTTATCAGAAAGGGAGAAACAGTGACCATAGAATTTGATATAGAGACCAGAGGTATAAATGGGAATCTCCTGGGATATGTTTTTTTGTCTGATGGAAGAATGTTAAATGAAGAAATAGTTAAGGCAGGATATGCAAGCGTTATTAATGCTTCTCCAAATATAAAGTATAAGGAAAGACTTCTGAAGGCATATATAGAAGCAAAGTCTCATAAAAGGGGATTATGGGAGTAATGGACAACTTGCTATTTACGATGTTCTTTTGCTGTAAACCTTTTTTACCTTTTCCATAAATTCTTTCAGTTTTATTTCATAACCCCTGTCTGTCGGGTGGTAATATTTTTTGTTTTTCATTTCATCAGGAAAGTAAGATTGTCTGACGATCGCATCATCAAAATTATGGGGGTATAGATAACCGTCACCGTAACCCAGTTCTCCCATAAGCTTTGTGGGTGCATTTCTTATGTGCAGAGGGACAGGATACTCGGGCAGGTTTCTTGCGTCTTTGCTTACATTGTTGTAAGCAACATAAACAGCATTGCTCTTCTCGCACAATGAAAGATATATGCAGGCCTGCGCAATGGTAAGATAACCCTCCGGCGCACCTATAAATTTGAAGGCCTCTGTTGCAGAAATTGTAAGAGTTAAGGCATAAGGATCAGCATTGCCTATATCCTCCGATGCGAACCTTACCATTCGCCTCAATATGTATAATGGTTCCTCGCCGCCTTCGATCATGCGTGCAAGCCAGTACAGCGAAGCATCCGGGTCTGAGCCCCTCATGCTCTTATGGAAGGCGCTTATGAGATCATAATGCATCTCGCCTTTCTTATCATATACTGCAATATTCCTCTGGTATGCCTCTTTCAGCACATTCTGATTGACAACAAATCCATCTTTTCCCGATTTTTTTACCATTTTGTAGCATACTTCCAGAAGATTCAGCGCCTTCCTTGCATCGCCATTGGCGAGGCCGGCAAGCTCTTCTATGGTATGTTCGTCAATTTGAAGGGGCGATTTTTTTAATTCAATGTCTTCATTTAAGGCCCTTTTTATAATTACTACCATTTCATTGACGTTAAGCGGATTTAATGTCAAAACCTTCATCCGTGATAAAAGCGGGGAGATGATTTCAAAAGAAGGATTTTCCGTTGTTGCTCCAATGAGTATTATGTCGCCGTTTTCAACATACGGGAGAAAAGTGTCCTGCTGGAGTTTATTAAATCTGTGGAATTCGTCAATAAAGAGGATAATTCTGCGTAGTTTTGACTTCTGTATCGCCTCTTTGACCTCTTTTATACCGATATTGACCGCACTCAATGGTATAAAGGGAAGATTCAGTTCTTTACCGATAATCCAACCTATCGTCGTTTTTCCTACTCCGCTTGGTCCCCACAGGATAAGAGAGGGTACATCCATTTTTTCAAGGAGAACTTTCAATAGCTTTCCTTCCCCGAGAATGTGTCCCTGACCGACAAATGTATCAAGGCTCCTCGGTCTCATCCTGTCGGCGAGGGGTTTTCGTGAATCTTTTTCATAAAGATCAGTATCTTTGAATAATTCCATAGTTTATATATTCCTTTTATTCAAACTTAAATCCCTTCTCCCGGAATAATCTCAGACACACTTCCACCACTTCTCTGTCGTAAAGTATGCCTGCATTATGCTCAATTTCCTTTAAGGCTGCGTCAATGCCTTTTGCCGGTCTGTAAGGACGGTGGGATGAAATGGCTTCGACTACATCGGCTACGGCAATTATACGTGCCTCTGTAAGTATTTCATCACCTTTCAGACCCTTCGGGTATCCTGAGCCGTCCATTCTCTCATGATGCTGAAGGACTATGTCAGCAAGGGGCCGGGGAGATTCCACATCTTTCAGCATATTGTAGCCCGATTCAGAATGGGTTTTTATCAGACTGAATTCAATATCACTGAGTTTCGTAGGTTTACTCAGGATTTCTGTAGGGATTGAAATCTTTCCTATATCGTGGATGGAGCATGCCATGCGGATGCCTTCAATCGTGTCTGCAGAAAGACCCATTTCTGCTGCGATCATCCGGGCAAGGTCTGTTGCCTGTCTCTGATGACCTGCAGTATAGGGGTCTTTGGTTTCCACTGCTGCTGCAAGTGTCTGTATGGTAGTGTTTACTGCACAGCGGAGACTCTCCACGGTCCTTACAAGTTTTTCCTCCGAATGCTTGCGCCTGGTGATGTCCTCTATGGTACCTTCAAAATAAAGGATATTCCCCGCATCATCACTGGCTGCCCGGACATTCATGGACGTCCAGATTCTGGTTCCATCCTTTTTGTACATCTCGGCTTCGAAATTTTCAACCCTTCCCCTGTCTTTGAGAAGACGGATGTACTCTTTTCTTTGTTCAGGGTTGACATATAGTTGTTTTGTTTCGACATTGGATATAGCGTTCATCATGTCTTCTATGGAGTCATATCCGTGAATACGGACAACAGCAGGGTTAATGCTTACAAATCGTCCTTCAGGTGAACTCTGAAAGATGCCTTCGACGGCGTTTTCGAAGATGGAGCGATATTTTTGTTCTGCCTGAAACAGGGCGTCATGTGCAAGTTTCTGTTCTGTAACATCTTCTACGGTACAGATCATGCCGTCAAACTCACCGTCTTTAACAAGGGGAATGAGCCAGCCGGACTGATAAGTTGGTTTTCCCGATGAGGTTACAGCAGGTACGATATCATAGTGTACAGGTTCGAGCAATGCCTTTGCCTTGAGATACAGGCGGCCAAAGGCACTCGCTTTTTCTCCTGAAAGATAATCCCATATGAAGGAACCTATTATCTTTGACTGCTCAAAGCCTGTGATCGTCAACACCGCCTTGTTGCAGTACTGTATCATATCATCCCTGTCGGTCTGCCATACCCCTGTAATGATAGATTCGAGTATGTTTTCATAATATGTTTTCATTTCAAGAAGCCGGAATTTTGTTTCCTGTTCTTTGGATATATCTTCTATAATACTTTCAAAATAAAGAATTTCCCCTTTTTCATCACGAACCGCCCGGGACGAAATGGAAACCCATATCGGCAAACCGTCCTTCCGGAGCAACTGTACGGTATATCCGGACACCTCTCCCTTTTCCTCAAGCTCTTTCAGTATGAGATTCCGTTGTGTGTGGTTTAAGTAGAGCTGTTTTGAAATGTTTGTAACTGACTTTATAAGCGTTTCAGGTGAGTCATATCCCAGCATGCGGGCAAATGACTTGTTTGCCGAAAGGATAGCCCCTTCAGGGGTTACCTGTGAAATGCCCTCCACTGCATTCTCGAAGATGGAACGGTATTTTTCTTCGGCCTGCCTGAGGGCTATTTCTGCCTGTTTCCGTTCAACAGCATATAGCGCGGCTCGTGCAAGAAGACTTCCGCCGGCCTGCCCCTTGACGAGATAATCCTGGGCGCCTTGTCTGACTGCTGCGATGCCTGTTTCCCTATCATCGTATCCTGTCAGTATGATTATAGGTATATAGGGTACTGCCTCATGTATATCGTAAAAGGTTTCAAGACCGAAACTGTCGGGCAACCCGAGATCAAGGAATATCAGGTCTATGTCGGTTTCCTTCAGTCTGATAAGGGCTTCAGAAAGGGTTGCTGCCGATTCTATCTGAAAATTTACGGGATCCGACCTGGACAGTGTCTCCCGGATCAAGTCTGCATCGGCAGGATTGTCCTCGATCAGGAGAACGCAGAATATTTCATTCATCTGTTGCCTCCCTTTGGAGGAAGCTTGACTATGGTAAACCAGAAATCTTCAATAGATTGCACCACTTTTATGAATTGATTTAAATCAATCGGTTTGGTTATGTAACAGTTGGCATGGAGGTTATAAGATCTGAGAATATCCTCTTCATCCCTTGATGATGTCAGTATTACCAAAGGGATTTGCATTAAATCTTTATCCGATTTGACCTCAGCAAGGACCTCCCGGCCGCTTTTTCTGGGCAGGTTGAGGTCCAGCAGCACAAGGTCGGGGCACCGGGCATCAACGTATTTTCCTCTTTTGCGGAGGAAGGTTAAAGCCTCCTCGCCATCACTGACAACAGAAAGGGCGTTGTAAATCTTGCTGGTTTCCAGAGCCTCTCTTATTAAATCAATGTCCCCGGGGTTGTCCTCGATAAGAAGAATTTCAATTGGTTCCACTAACTTTTCTGGACACATTAAGGCCTGCCTCCTTTGGAATGGTAAACAAGAACGTCGCGCCTTTTCCTGGTTCGGACTCAAACCATATCCTGCCGTTGTGACGTTCAACTATCTTCTTGCACATAGCCAGTCCTATACCGTTACCGGGATACTCCTGTCTGCCGTGCAGGCGTTGAAAGATAACGAAAATCCTGTCCGCATATTTTTGATCTATGCCTATGCCGTTGTCTCTAACGGAGAAAACCCACTCCTGTCCCCAGTCTCTTGCTGATACACGGATAAGGGGGATATCATCTCCCCGGAATTTGATGGAGTTGTTGATGAGATTCTGGAATACCTGAATGAACTGGCCGGTATCTACCCGTACAACAGGCAGTTCATCATTCGTGATAACGGCCCGGTTTTCTTCGATCATAACAATCAGATTTTTTATTGCCTGGCCGAGAAGATCGTGCGCGTCAGTAAGTTCCATGGATTTACCTCTGGTTCCAACACGGGAGTATATCAGGAGGTCGTTGATGAGCGCCTGCATCCGGGTTGCGCCGTCAACGGCATAATTAATAAACTTCAGGGCCTTTTCGTCGAGCTGCCCCTGGTAACGCTCAGCCAGGAGCTGCGTATAACTTGAAACCATACGGAGCGGCTCCTGTAAGTCGTGGGAAGCCACATAGGCAAACTGTTCAAGGTCTTTGTTTGAGCGTTCCAGGTCTGCCATGGTGGCTGCGAGATGTTCCTCGGCAAGCTTGCGCTCGGTAATATCTACATGCTGTACAATAGCATGAATAACGTGGCCCATTGAATCCAAAAAAGGTGAGATGGTTGTGTCCAGAATAAGGAACACATGTTCCTTGAGTTCAAGAGTTTTTAGCTGTGAACTGTCATAGACAATCGTAAATCTGACGGTTTCGCCCTGCTCAAACACTTTTCTGACAAGAGGCAAGTGTCCTTGATTTATCACGATTGAGTCTTTAAATATGTTATATTTCCCCAGAACTTCGTCGTTTTTAATATGAAGCAGATTACAGCAAGCCTCGTTCAACCTTATAAGGGTCCCTTTATCGTCGGAAATCCACATAGCGTGAGGACTGTGTTCGATAATACTATCGGAAAATGCTTTTGAACGCAGTAGTTCCTCTTCAGCCAGTTTACGTTCGGTTTTTTGACGATTCTGATAAATCATCATGATCAATCCTGCTGAAATCAGAATTAAAAGAGTAATGATTATCGTAATTACCCATGCCCTGTATTTGACTTCTGTAAGAATCTCCTCTGTATCTATCTTTGCCACTACGAACCACGGTGACTCAGGGACCGGCAGCAGCATAGCCAGCACCTCTGCCCCCCGATAGTCTCTGCCGAGAAACCTGCCGTATTTGCCTGAGACAGCTTGAGCAGCAGGAAGAGTGCTGGTAGCAACGGGAAATCTCAGATTAAGCGCCGTATCGGTCTTATGCCTGAGTTCGTTCAGAAACAGGATTGAATCGCCATCCCGGCGGATAAGAATCGTCTCGGCCGTTCTGCTGGGAGTGGGCCATGTCTGTATGAGAGGATAGAGGAAGTCTGCAGCGTTGCTCCGGAGGACCATGATTGCTATAGAATTGCCTCTGTCGTCAGGTATCGGAGCTACGGCGTCTATAAAAATAAGACCCTCAGGTTCCCGGAAAAAATTACTCAAAGTTTCTTTACGGTCTTTAAGGGCGCTCTCTATTGCCTTCATCGTTGCCTGGTCAACAGGGGCCGGATCAGGATTGTCCGATATCAGGATATTGCCCTTTGTATCCAGAAAAAGGGCATTAGCATAGATGTTACCCTTCCTGTTTATATGCAGCTGCAGCTGAAGCGCTTTTCTTGCGCTGTTGTCCTTCGGAACATGAATTAGCCGTGCTATTTCCTTTCTTACAAGTGGACCGGCAGATACCCTTTGAACATCGGCGAGTCTGTGTTTTCTCCAGTCCTGTATGGAGTCGACCTTCAGTCTGGCGATTGCCGATATTTCATCGTATTTATCATTCATTATATGTCGAGCCTCATAGCGGTAATAGAAAATGCCGAGGGAAATGAACCCGATGGTTACTAAACAAAAAATGACCACTAATCGAAGGAGTACGGAATCCGGGATTTTATCTTTTTCCATGAAAAAATAATCCTTTGCAGATGTGCATCACAGAATATAAAGAACAAAATGTGCTATCTCAATTATATCAACCGCCATCGTATTGTCAATCAATAGATTCCTCAAAGCTCTGATTAAGGATAACCATATTCCCAAGCCATTTGCGGGAGAGGGCAGGGCGAGGGAATATCATGTTCCCCAACCTGCCGATAAATCACAGTTCTGCTGCCCGGAGTTTTATTAACCATCAACAATCTGTGTTAAAAGTAAGTTAAAGATAAGTGTCAACCTTGAGACAACACGTGATGAAAATGTTCCTTTATGATATTAAAAAAAGCTTCTGTAACTGCAGACGATGCCGTTTCTTTGTTCGTAATAACATCAATTCCCAGCCAAATTTCACCATCCTCAACAGGGATGATTGTAAGGGTGCCCTCGGCGAGTTCTTCCCTTATATTTGGTTGAAACATCAGGGCTATCCCTTTTTTCTGTTTTGCAAGGGTCTTTGCGAACTCAATGTTGTCAACTTCAGCGCCTATTTTAGGCTTCAGACCTCTTGAAGCAAAGTTATTAAATATTAATTCATATGCTACAGATCCTTCAGGCTGAATAATGAGGGGATGACAGGCCAGGTCCTTCCATTTTAACGGCGGTTCAACTGATAAACGGTATTCATGGCTTGCCACAAAAACCAATTTTTCGACCTTTGGCGGAATATGAAAAACATTTAACCTTTCATTAAGATTAGATAAAGGGCCTACAATACATATGTCGTGCTTGAAGTCGAGCAGCTCCTCGGCTAATATTCGTGAAGGCCCTTCCCTTACAGTCACCTGAACAGAAGGATAAAGTTCCTTGAATTTATCTATCATGCCCATAAGATACAGCATCAATGTCCCTGCTATGCCTATATAAAGATTGTTCATCCTGTAACTTTTCAGAAAATTTTCAACCAGTATTGCATGGTCGAGAAACTCTTCAGCGTAAACAAATAACCTTTCCCCTGCCTTGGTAAGATAAACGCGCTTTTTTTTTATGTTGACAAGCTTTACCCCGAATTGAACCTCCAATGCCCTTATCTGCTGGGTCACCGCAGGCTGTGTGACAAACAACTTTTCAGCAGCTTCGCTGAAACTTTTTTCCTTGGCAACATAGTAAAAGGAAATTATATGCTGAAGATTGATATGCGGCGGCTTCATCTTCGGATTCTAAACCATTGTAAATAATGAGTCAATCTAATTTTATGCTCACCGGTTTAACATCAGGACGGCTTCAGATTCCCTGACAACTTATGAATTCATTAGAAAGTTTGTATTGATCGTATACATTAATTGGTTGATGATATCTTTAATAATCTGGAGACAGAGATTTAGCGATTCTGAAGTACCTGATATGTAAGGCTGATTAGGGGAAAGACGTAAAACAGAACAGCCTAATAAAAAGGAGGGTTACAACTGCATGGATAAGATAGATTTTGTCGATCAGACTATAAGGGATGCTCAACAGAGCCTATGGGGCTTCACGATGAGAACTGAACACATGACACCCATTGCGGAGATGATGGATAAGGTCGGATACAGAAATATTGCAACGGTAGGCAGTCAGGCATTTACTATACAGGTACGTAATCTCAATGAGGACCCCTGGGAAAGGATCAAGACCCTTTCCGGCCTCATAACAAAAACACCTCTGCGTGGGTCCTACCAGACAGGAAGCCTTTCCTCCTTTGACCTGAGCACCCCGCGGGATATCATCGCCCTCTGGATCAAGCGATCGCTTGCGCATGGAATAAAAAGTTTCTGGATATGCGATTATCAGGAAAATATGGGAAGGTTTCGGTATTTTGCGGAATTAGCCAAGGCTGAGGGCGCCGAGATTGTGCCATCACTGATGTATACCTCCAGCCCTGTCCATACCAGTGAGCATTGGGCGGAAAAAATCCGTATGATTGCTGAAGTAAAACATTGCGTGGACCGGATAATGATAGAAGATGCCTCAGGAGTTATAACGCCGGAAGATACCCGCAGACTGATAAAAGTTGTTACGGAGAATTGCGGCGGGCTGCCGATTGAATTCCATTCTCACTGCAATGCCGGGCTTGCGCCGTTGTGTTATCTTGAAGCTATTAAAGCAGGTGTAACGACAGTGCATACCGCCGTGGCGCCTCTTGCCAACGGTACTTCTCTGCCTGCCACGGAAACTATTTTGAGAAATGCCCGGCGCCTGGGTTTTACATCAGATCTGGATGAGGACGCCCTTACAAAGGTTTCGGAACATTTTAGAAAAATTGCGGAAAAGGAGGGGCTGCCAATTGGAGTCCCCATGGAGTATGACCTTTTTCATTATGAGCATCAGGTACCTGGCGGCATGATGTCGAACCTTGTGCGACAGCTCAGGGAAGTCGGCATGGAAAACCGCCTCGAAGAGATACTGGAAGAGGTTGTGCTTGTCCGCAGGGATTTCGGATATCCTGTAATGGCTACGCCCTATTCACAGATTGTTGGAGCGCAGGCCATAGAAAATGTAATTCTTGGCGAGAGGTATAAACAGTTTACAGATGAGGCTATCAAGTACATTCTGGGTTATTACGGAGAGCCGGTCGTACCTGTTGACCAGGATGTCAAGGACAGGGTAATGAACTTTCCCAGGACCAAAGAATTTCTCAACTGGACTCCGGAGGGTTACCTTAAATCTGTTGAGGATATCCGCAAGGAGATTGGCCCTGAGCTCTCAGATGATGATCTGATTCTAAAAATACTGATTCCCGGGAAGCCTGCCAGACAGAGCGAACCTAAGCAAAAAGCCGGTGCATCTGCAGCGAAACCCTCATTATCCGGCAGCCCATCTGCTGACTTCCCCAGGGAATTTAAGGTGGATGTGGACGGGGAGGTCTTCAATGTTAAGATCATGCCCGCTGATAATGGAGCTATTCAGGCTGACAGAACGGAAGACGAGGAGATAAAAAAGAAGCCGAAGGAAGCGCCTCAGGGCGCTGTGCTCTCAGGCATGGCAGGCCTTGTTCTTTCCTTTGAAGTAAAGGTGGGCGACAAAGTAAAAGCAGGGGACGTTATAGTGATAATAGAGGCCATGAAAATGAGGAGACACATCAATGCGCCCCACGGCGGTGTGGTTAAAGAAATTTGCGTCCCAGTAGGCGATATTGTTGCACCCGACGATATAATACTGGTGGTGGCGTAACATGTTTAAGAAGATTCTCATAGCCAATCGCGGTGAAATAGCCATCCGTATCATGCGCGCCTGCCGGGAGATGGGTATTCCTTCTGTTGCCGTTTATTCTGAAGCGGATAAGGACGCATTATTTGTCAAATATGCTGATGAAGCATATCTCGTCGGTCCGGCTCCTGCGTCCCTGAGTTATCTGAATATCGAAAAAGTGATTAAAACGGCAAAGGAATGCGGTGCGGACGCGATACATCCCGGCTACGGTTTCCTTGCCGAGAACCCTAAATTTGCCTCCGCCTGCGAGCAGGAGGGTATAAAGTTCATCGGGCCGTCGAGCCGGGTGCTCAAGCTCCTGGGCGACAAGGTAGCGGCGCGCCGCGAGATGATCAAAGCCGGAGTGCCCGTAGTGCCCGGTACCGACGAGTGCGTTACGGAATTCGCGCAGGCAATGGACATAGCCCGTGAGATCGGGTATCCTGTGATTATCAAACCCTCCGGCGGCGGAGGTGGCATAGGGATGACCATTGTCGAAAATGAAGGTGATTTGGAGAAGGCTCTGGAATCCACGCAGGCTATTGCCGAAACCACCTTCGGCATAGCAGATGTTTACATTGAGAAATACCTGTCCAACCCACGTCATATAGAGTTTCAGTTACTGGGAGACTCACATGGAAATGCCGTCCATCTAGGGGAGCGGGAATGTTCCATCCAGCGAAGGCATCAGAAATTGATCGAGGAATCCCCTTCTCCGGCTGTTAACGCAAGGATGCGGTCAAAGATGGGAGCAATAGCCGCAAACGCGGCCAGACTGGTCGGTTATGAAGGGGCAGGGACAATGGAGTTTCTTTTTGCAGGCGGGAAATTGTATTTCATGGAAGTGAATGCCCGTGTGCAGGTGGAGCACCCGGTAACTGAGATGGTAACAGGTGTGGATATCGTGAAAGAGGGAATACGCATTGCGTCAGGACTGCCTTTGAGCTTTAGCCAGAAAGATATCAGAATGAACGGAAGTGCCATCGAGTGCCGGATCAATGCCGAGGACCCTTTTGACGATTTTGTCCCCACACCGGGCAAAATCAAAGGATATCATCCTCCCGGCGGTACCGGAGTCAGGGTGGACAGTGGAGTCTATACATCTTATACGATACCGCCTTTCTATGACCCCATGATATCGAAGCTCATCGTCTGGGGCAGGAACAGGGATGAGGCCATTACGAGGATGCAGCGGGCACTCTATGAATATGTCATTGCCGGACCCAAAAACAATATTCCCTTTCACAAGGCAGTGATGGAGAACCCCCGCTTCATGAACGGGCATCTGAGCACACACTTTATAGAAAATGAGACAACCCTGCTGGATGATATGAAGAGCATTATAGAGCGGGAGAAACAGTTAGAGGATAAGTTGCCCGGGATATCTGAAGATAAAAAGAGAATCGCCGCAATTGCTGCCGTAGCTGCCGTAACAGGGATGTGCGGGCAGGGCAATCAATAGATTCCCCGAAGCTCTGCTTCAGGGTAACAATATTCCCTCGCCCCTTGCGGGAGAGGAAAGGGTGAGGGAAACTCGCAGCTCTGCTGCGGGTAGGTTTATTAAAAAAGGAGCATATGGCTGTTATGGGAAAAACAATTGTTATTCTGGGAACTTTTGATACTAAGGGAGACCACTTACAGTTACTAAAAGATAAAATTGACTCCAGAGGGCACAGGGTTATTATGATGGATCTCAGTCTGGGGGGCAATTCTCCAATACGGGTAGACATCACTCCCCAGGAGATAGCAGGTCTCATGGGGAAGAACACTGAAGAGTTTATGGCCTCGCGAGATAGACACATGAAAGCAGAAGTAATGGTAAAGGGGGCGCAGGAGAAGATACTGGAGCTTCTTTCCAGACAGGAAATAGATGGAGCGGTAGCGCTTGGTGGAGCATCAATGGCGCTTATGGGTTCCAGAGTGATGTCGAGGCTTCCCTTCGGGATCCCGAAAGTTATTGCTACATCGGCAGCCATGCCTGCTTATTCATCAGAGTGGTTTGATTCCATGGACATCCTTGTGATGCAGGTTATTATGGAATTTACAGGAATGAACAAGCTTTTGACCCATGCCATCGGACAGATTGCAGGAGTGATTTCCGGCATGGTGGAGGAAAGTCTTCCGCATACCTCTTTATCATTGGTACATCCGTCTGTTGCTATAACGGAGATCGGCTTCTGTCCTAAGTGCGCGCGTCAGGTTGAAGCTTTGCTTGAGAAAAAGGGATATCATGTCTGCACCTTTCATGCCCAGGGGATCAGCGAGAGGGCTATGGACAGACTCATATCTCAGGGTTTTTTCGATGGCATTATAGACATTGTTCCGGCAGGCTTGATCGAGGAAATTTATCAGGGGAACAGGCCGGCCGGTATGGAGAGGCTCGATGCCGGCTGCCAGAGAGGTATCCCCATGATCCTTGCTCCATGTACAGTAAACCTCACAGGATGTGGTGTAACCCGTAATAACAGGGAAAAATATATATCAAGACCACGCGTGATGAAAATGGATGAAATTAGATCTATGACGCGCTATAACGCTGATGAATTACAATACGCTGCCGGCTTTTATAGAGAAAAACTGAATAAAGCAAAGGGGCCGGTAAAGTTTTTTGTTCCTTTGAAGGGATGGTCTGCCATAGACGGTGAGGGTTCGATCCTTTATGATCCTGAGGGAGATCGGGTTTTTGTTGACTCATTAAAGGAAGGTTTAAACCCGCTGGTAGAGATTGTAGATGTTCCATGCAATCTCGAAGACATTGAATTTACCGAGGCTATGGTCAATACATTTGATAGAATGTTTAAGGAAACACAACATGCATGAAAGTTTCTAAGGAGGATATCATGTCAGATAAGTGGATTTACTGGCTTGAGGAGTTGGGCAAGGAGGACAATGAACGCGTAGGCAGGAAATGTGCCAACCTTGGTGAAATTACAAAGGCAGGCCTGCCTGTTCCGAAGGGTTTTTGCTTGTCCGTGGGTGCCTACGGCATGTTTATGGAACTTACCGGCGCCGCTGCAGAGATAGCGCGTCTGCTGGAGACCCACAGGCCGGCAGCAGACGATGTTGAAGGAATCCGCACTCTAAGCAGGGCTATGAGACAGGCCGTAGAGTCAAAACCCCTGCCTCCTGAGATGGCCGATACTTTGCTGTCATATTACAGCCAGCTCTGTGACCAGCTCTGTGCTCTCGACGTGGCTGTCTCCACCCGGTCGGCCGGTGCAGTGAGTCATCCGGGACAATATGAGACATATCTGAACGTAAGGGGCAGGGAAGACCTCCTGGATAAAGTGCGGAAGGTATGGGCAAGCACCTTCAACGAACGATCCCTGGCTTTTTGTATTACGAAGGGTTTGGCTCTCGGAAATGAACCTATTGGAGTGGCTGTACTGACAATGGTCCAGGCCCGGTCAGCTGGAATTGCCTTCAGCGCTGATCCGAATACAGGGGATATGTCTAAAATAATCATCGAAGCAAACTGGGGACTTGGAGAGAGTGTCGTCAGCGGTGAGCTTATGCCTGACCGCTGGGTAATAGACAAGGAGACACTGGAAATCCGTGAAAGAACTCTTGGTAAAAAGGATAAAGCAACGGTTTGCCTGGATTGCGGGATTGAAGATGCCGAGATTTCCCGGGAAAAAGCCTGCACTTTTTGTCTGAGCGACGAAGAGTTGCGGGAGATTGCAAAACTCGCAAATAAACTTGAGGCACATTTCGGTCTGCCGCAGGATATTGAATGGGCTGTGGCAGAAGATAAACCTTTTCCCAATATTGTTTTGCTGCAGACACGCGCGGTTGTTATTGCAAAGCAGGCCCCGGTTGATCAGGTTCTCGATCTTATGGTAGGCATGCTCTCTTTCAGGTAGCGCCGGAGTTTATGTATATTAAATAATTTGCTGTAATCCGCAGATGTTATGCTGCGGTATAAAAAATAGGGGGTAAAAAATGCTACACGATGCCTACGATTTATCGTTTTTTGAATTCGATGACGAAAAAGACCCGAAGGAATATGGTGTTTTATTGTGCGATGTAGTCCATGGCAGACCGCCCATGAAACCTACTTATATGGGAATCGGCTGGTACTGGTACTACCATGGGGTGCGCTATGGAGCTGAAACCCTTAATTTGCCAACTACCCATGGCTGGGACTCTCGCTTTGTGCAAGGCTATCCTTATATTACGGCTATTCGTACCACCCCTGAGGAGGCAAAAGCCCGGGAACCGATCTTCAGAGAGAAAATTAAACCATTTCTTGAAAACTTTGACGGTGTCTGGGACCCTTTGAAAGCAGAATTGCTCAGGACATATAAAGAGGCGAAGGATTTGCGGGGGCTCAAAGAGTGGGATGATATAAAGAAACTGAGCAATGCCGACCTTTTGAGCTTTTTTCTCGACTTTGCTTATATCATCAATCGGAAAGAAGGTGAAACCCATTTTATTATGCTCATGGCATCTTTCTATATCGTCGGTCTGCTTCAGGAAATGTGGCGGTCACTCTTCGGAGAAGAGCCCTCTATTGATCCGAACTTTCACAAACTCATGTCGGGATTCGAAAACCAGGACATGAAAATGGGACGGATGATGTGGGAACTCGGTCGCAAGGCGGTAGAGCTTGGACTGGAAGATATTTTCAGGAATACCGAAGATGATGTTCTTATAGATAAACTGAATAATACAGAGGCAGGAAGAACATGGAACAGTCTCTATCATGAATTTCTGCTGGAACATGGATGGCGCTCCGACAGGGCACATTCCTACGACAGCCCGGTATGGCTTGAAAAACCTGCACTGGGCCTCAGCAGGATTAAGCTCCTCATGTCGCAAACTGTCTTTAAATTTGATGTTGAGCGGGAACGTGTGATCAAAGAACGTGAGCAGGCAGAAAAGGAAGTGCTTGCAAGAGTGCCTGAGGTACAAAGACCGGCTTTCAGTGTTCTTGTAAAGGCTGCACAGAAGTCAGGATACTGGAGTGAGGATCATGGCTATTTTTGTGACTGTTATGTAGGTGCCATAGGTCGATGGATTCTCCAGGAGTTCGGCAGGAGGTTCGCGCAGACCGGTAGTATTGAAGATGCTGAGGATGTCTATTTCCTCCATCCCAATGAGATACGTAAAGCTGCTATTCCCTTAGGGAGAATCAATCTTCGTCCATATGTGGAGCGGCGGAAAAAGGTCTGGGAAGAGAATATGAAGATCGAGCCGATACCCTTTTTCGGTGACATAAGCCAGGCACAGGATATAGTCAGAAATGATCCTACACTTCTCGTTTCCACGCAGGTCCCTGTAGTGAGAAAAGAGTTGAAGGCCGATCTTTACGGCGCAGCATGCGCCCCCGGTTCCTTCCAGGGAACAGCAAGGGTGGTTATGAGTGTGGACAAAATATCCGAGTTGCAACCCGGCGAAATACTGGTTGCCCCCGGTACTTCTACGGCATGGATGGTGGTATTCGGTATTATCAAAGGACTTGTAACTGACGGCGGCGGTGCTCTTTCTCACCCTGTTATTATGGCAAGGGAATTCGGTATCCCCTGTGTTTCAGGTACCGTTGAGGCCACGCAGAAAATCAAAACCGGCGACAAGATCTGGGTGGACGGCAATAGGGGGGTCGTTTACGTCATGGATAAATAATGCGTCCTTCACCGGAGGCAGAAAGACTGTCTCCGGTGAAGGACGCTTAGGCAGTAACTATAATTGAGCGGCGAATATGTCGCAGAGAAAATATTAAGCATGGGACGGACACATCATGGCATTGAGATGTTTTGTCGCAAGGAGGAGGTATCATAATGTCAGAAAACAAGAACCCTTACATACTCGGTGAATTGATCGAGGATAGGGCCGGAAGAAACGGCGACAGGATTTTCCTTCGCTTCAAAGATCAGTCATTTACCTATAATGAGATGAATCGTTATGCAAATAGATGCGCAAATGCATTCCTGCAGCAGGGCATAGAGAAGGGGGACAAGATCAGCATCATGCTCCCCAACTGTCCGGAGTATCTCTTTATATGGTTCGGCTCGGCAAAGATGGGCGCAGTAGAGGTTCCGATCAATACATCCTATAAGGGTGAGTTTCTGCGGCATATTATTGACCAGTCGGATTCAAAGGTCCTGTTTCTTGATCATGAATGGCTGGACCGCCTTAAACTGATCGAAAATGATCTGAAGAAGCTCGAAAAAGTTATTATTCTGGGAGGCCTCACCAAAGATGAAGCTGCCGGTTACAGAATTCCCATAATAAGCTTCGAGGAATTCTTCGATGCCCCCGAGACTCCCGTTGACATCAAAATATATCCCCATGATCCTCAAAATATCATTTATACCTCCGGAACCACAGGACTTTCCAAAGGCGCACTGGGTCCCCACAAATTCTGGATCGTGGTGGCGGAGCAGCTGCTTCCTCTGCGCGAGGGCGGACGTGATGATATTTTTTATACCTTCTTACCGCTTTACCACATGAACGGGCAGTGCCTTACCACAATCACAGCACTCCTTGCAGAAGGCCAGATGGTCCTGTCCGACAAGTTCAGCGCAAGTCGCTTCTGGGAGGATATCCGCAAATACAATGCGACCCAGTTTAACTACCTGGGTGCAGTAATTCCCATTCTTGAAAAACAGCCCGGGAAGCCCGATGATATTGATAATCCGGTAAAAATTGCCTTTGGCGCCGGATGCCCCCAGGCAGTTATGGACCGCTTCGAAAAAAGGTTCGGATTGAAGTGCATGGAAGGTTTCGGCATGACAGAGATCGGTATTCCGGTTCATACCACTCTCTATGACCGGAGGCCCGGCTCATGCGGACAGCCTCTGCCTATTTACGAGATAAAACTTTTTGATGATGAAGACTGCGAGGTGCCCCCCGGAATGTCCGGAGAGATTGTTTTCCGCCCGAAAGAGCCTTTTACCATGATGCTTGAGTACTACAATATGCCTGACAAAACCCTGGAAACTTTCCGTAACCTCTGGTTCCACACTGGAGACCTGGCGAAGCGGGACGAAGATGGCTACATGTATTTTGAAGACCGTAAGAAGGATTCCCTCCGGAGAAGAGGGGAGAATATCTCCTCCTTTGAGGTTGAACGGGCCATAAATACGCATCCCAAAGTGCTTGAATCGGCAGCCGTTGCTGTTAAGGCCGAAATGCCGGAAGATGAAGTAAAAATATGTGTAGTCCTGAAACCCGGCGAGGTGCTAACCCCTGAAGAGCTGATTACCCACGCAGTCGAGAGAATGCCCTACTTTGCGGTACCCCGTTTTGTAGAGTTTATGGATAGTCTGCCGAAGACACCTACAGAGCGTGTACAGAAATATTTGCTGAAACAAGCCGGGATTACCCAGAATACATGGGACAGGGAAAAAGCCGGGATAGAGGTGAAGAGATAAAAATTTGGAAAATAATATATATACAATGCGGAAAAATAAGATTTTAAAAATACTGTTTACCATAAATGAGGGTTTGCCAAGGAGGAAAGATGGTAGGCATTAAATCGGTTAGCGCCTATATCCCTGTTTACCGGCTGAATAGGGAGGAAATAGGGAAAATGTGGAAAACCGGGGCTATTGGTGGAGAAAAGGCCGTGGCCGGTTATGATGAGGACGCTGTTACAATGGCTGTAGCGGCTGCAATCGACTGTTTAAAACCTGATGTTAAAGATGTGAACGGGCTTTATGCAGCTACCACCACAGCGCCATACAAGGAGAAACAAAGTGCTGCCATTATAGCCGGTGCAGTTGATATGAATAAGAGGTGTTATACAGCCGACTTCGGTAATTCCCTGAGAGCGGGAACCATAGCATTGAAAATGGCTGCAGATGCGGTTGCGAGCGGTTCGGCTGAGAGTATTCTTGTGACAGCCTCGGACTGCCGTATCGGTGCGCCCGGGGGCAGGTTTGAACAGATACTTGGGGATGGGGCCGGAGCCCTCATAATAGGATCAAGCGACCTCCTTGCGACTATTGAAGGCAGTTATTCGGTTTTCAGTGATTTTACTGATTTGTGGCGAACCCAGGGCGATACCTTTATCCAATGCGGGGAAGGGCGGTTTATGGACGAAGCAGGCTATATGCCTGTAATGCAGGAAGCTATCTCAGAATTGATGAAAAAATATTCGCTTGCACCCGGGGATTTTTCTAAAATTGTATACTATGCATCCGACAATAAACAGCATAATGATTTGACTAAAAAACTGGGCTTTGACAGATCTCTGGTCCAGAATCCTTTGTTTACCGAGATCGGCAATACCGGCGTTGCTGCATCATTTATCATGCTGGCTGCTGCCCTGGAGGAAGCCAGACCCGGAGACAGGATATTATTTGCGAACTACGGCGACGGTGTTGATACTTTTATTTTCCGTGTGACTGAAAATATAGGCAGAATACGTAACAAATCAATTGTGAAAAAAAGATTGACGGCGAAGAAATACATTGATTACGGAACCTATCTCAACTGGCGCGATCTGGTCCCCCTTGAAGCCTCAAGTCTTCCCGACAGGGCTGAACCTTCATTAGCTCCCCGGTGGAGGGAAAGAAAAAACGTTACGGCTTTGTATGGAGTAAAATGCAGGAAATGCGGCACCCCCCAGATACATCCCATCGGACAAACCGCAAGGGTCTGTGTTGTATGCCAGTCAAAAGATGATTTTGAAGCATATAAGTTTTCCGACAAAACAGGGAAGCTTTTTACCTATGCAGTTGATGTATTACAGCCTACAAAAAACCCTCCCGGCCTTAACGGCGTTATTGATTTTGACGGAGGCGGCAGACTGATATGTGAACTCACTGATTACGATCTCTACAAAGTTTTGATAGGTATGCCCGTGGAAATGACTTTTAGAAAACTTTTTCAGGGTAAAGGTATAGTGAACTATTTCTGGAAGGCAAAACCGGTTTAAGGTTTTAAAAAACTTAGGAGTTACTGTCATGGAAAGTATTAAAGACAAGGTTGCAATTGTGGGGATGGGCTGCACCAGGTTTGGTGAACGATGGGATATGGGTGTGGAGGATCTTCTTGTCGAAGCGGCCTACGAGGCCTTTCAGGATGCCGGTATGGAACCTAAGGAAATTCAGGCAGCCTGGCTCGGGACAGTTTTTTCAGGCATGAGCGCTCTTACCCTGGCCCCTCTGGGGCTGCAATATATTCCTGTTACAAGGGTCGAAAATATGTGTGCCACAGGATCTGAGGCTCTCAGGGCTGCGAGCTATGCCGTTGCCGCCGGTGTATGCGATATAGCGCTGGCAATCGGTGTGGAGAAGCTCAAAGATTCCGGGCAAACCGGGGTAAAGGGCCCGTCCATAATTGGCGATAATACTGACGGAAGTTCGGCAATCGGCTCAGGGTACAGCGCACCTGCGTCCTTTGCCTACCTTGGAACAAGATATTTCCATCACTATGGGCTGAACCCTGATGAAGGGAAGAGACTGCTTGCTGAAATTGCGGTGAAGAATCATTATAACGGCAGCCTCAATCCTAAAGCGCATTTTCATAATATACTCACCGTGGAGCAGGTAATAAAAGCGCCTATTGTTGCCTGGCCTCTCGGCTTATTTGATTGTTGTGGTGTCAGTGACGGTGCTGCTGCAGCCATCGTAACACGCGCCGACATGGCGAAGAATTTCCGCAGCGACCCTGTTTATGTTAAGGGATTGGCTATCAGTGTAGGGGCTCGTCAGGGGTCTATGAGGCAGGATTATGATTATGTACACATAGATGAAAATGTCCTTGCTGCTAAAAGAGTATATGCTGAGGCGGGGATAAAGGACCCTCGAAAAGAGATAAGTATGGCCGAGGTCCATGACTGCTTTACATGCCACGAGCTGATAGTGTATGAGGATCTGGGTTTCAGTCCTAGGGGAAAGGCCAGAGATGATATTGATGCCGGAACATTTACCCTTAAAGGGGAATTACCGGTAAATACAGATGGCGGGCTGAAGTGCTTTGGTCATCCCCTTGGCGCAAGCGGTCTGAGGATGATGTATGAAGTATACAAACAACTGCAGGGCAAAGCCGGTCCGCGTCAGGTAAAAAATCCGCATCTGGGAATGACCCACAATCTGGGAGGTAATGCAGGAAACGGGGTAGGGTGCTGTGTTGTTGTTGGAAACGAAAAAGGGTGACAGGAAAGGACGACCGGGTACCAGCTTGCAGGCGTCAAGGTAAAAGGATGGTGGAAGATGGATGATGAAAAAGGGCCAGCCAGACTTATTCCGTTGCAAATAACTCATAAAACACTACAGGAGGACCTGGAGCATTTCAGGCAAAAAGCCCTCGAACTTGGTGCTTCAATGGCGGAAATTATACCTGCCGACTGGGTGGAAATAGATGAGAGGGTAAGGCTCAAGTGCAGTGTCCCTATGTGTCCCCATTATGGAAAGAGCGCCTATTGTCCGCCAAATGCCCCTGACATTGATTTTATGCGCCGTGCGCTCAGCCGTTACAAATGGGCAATTCTGTTTGCACTTGATGTTTTACCTGTGTCTGATTTTTCAGACCGGGATGTCCAGCGTAAGGCAGGTGTTCAGTGGACCAAAAGAGATATAGAAATAACGGGCAGGCTGGAGACAACAGCCTTCGGTAATGGATATTACCTTGCAATGGGATTCTGTCAGTTCAGCTGTAATAGTGCACTCTGCGCTTCAGAAAAGTGTCAGGTGATCCAGGGAAATAAATGTGCTCACCCGCTTAAAGCCAGGCCGTCAATGGAAGGAGTAGGGATAGATGTATACAGACTGGTGAGAAAAGCAGGTTGGGAGATTTATCCGATTTACAGGAGTGTGGACCCTGCAGCGGTGCCCCGGGCGCTTGCTGTGGGGATTGTTTTTATATACTGAAATCCAAAAGGGGAGGTGATGCAAAAAATATCTTATATGATAACCGGAATCCATGCTTGAAATTTTTTCCGGAGTAAGACAGTTGTGAAAAGAAGTCTGATTTAAAGTGAAACAATATTTATTAAATGCAAACTTAGTATAGAGTCAAAGAAAGCAAATCGGGGATGGATGCAGTATGGTGCATTGATTGGGGGTAATTTTTAACGTTTTAGATAAAAAAGGAGGGATTATGAAGTATTATTTGAAATTTACGATACTTGCGGGTTTAATCTGGGGGTTTATTGCTATTCAGCGTATTGTCATTGCTATCATTATGCCTGCTATTCAGGCGGAGATGAAGTTCAGTTATACTGATGTAGGTATGATCATATCAATTACAGGCCTTATATGGGCATTCGGCACTATTATCTGGGCGGCTATAGGTGACAAATTCGGCCGTCGCCCGGTCATTGTTGGCTGTACCATTCTTGCCTCTGTCTTTTCCTGGATGACTGGCATGGTAAATACGCTCGGCAGTATGCTCGCAATCCGTGGAGTCCTGGGATTTTTCGAGGGAGGTCCCTGGGGTCCTATCATTGCTACAGTTGGGGAAGAGGCACCTGAAGAAAAAAGGGGTTTGCTGGTAAGCCTTATCCCCGGCAGTTTTTTTCTTATCGGTGTATTTTTGGGCCCCATTCTTGCTGTCTGGCTTTTAACCAAATTCGGGTCATGGCGGCCCGTGTTTTATATCATATCGATACCGGGCGCAGTCCTTGCCATAATTGCAGCATTCTTTATGCATGAACCGGCATCTGTTGCAGCAGGGATCAAGGCGCGCAAAGAGGGCAAGGAAAGGGTTGTTATGCAGCAGGGGCATAAAGTAAAAATCACTGATGTGCTCAAATACAAGAATGTCATCATTTCAACCATCAACAGCATTCCTGTTATGGCATGGCTCTGGATTTACAGTGGTTTCTCGGCATTATTTCTTGCCAAGGTTCACAATATGAGCATGGAAGGCATCGGCCTCGCCATGGGCGCCTCCGGTATCGGTGGATTCCTTGGTATGATAATAATGGGCCGCCTGTCGGATGGGATAGGTCGTAAAGCTGCCATTATCATCAGCGGACTCCTATGCTGCCTTGCAGGTCTCGGGATCATTGCTGTGCCTGTAGGTACTACCCTCGCTGTTTTCTCCATTCTCTTCTTCTTCTGGGGCATGTTCGGCGGGGCCTTTTTCCCTCTGTATGTGGGTACCCTGCCTCCCGAAAGCGTACCGCCCGAGTATGCGGGAACCGCTGTGGGTGTTCCTACGGCAGTTGGTGAGATTATCGGTGCAGCTATTATGCCGACTATTGCAGGAGCGCTTGCCGACAAGTTTAATCTTTTTGCGCCCATGTGGATGGCGGCAATAGCAGGACTGATCGTTATGTTTATCTCTACGGCATACGTCGAAACAGCTCCACGGAAGGTTGCAAGAATGGCGAAAAAACCGACACGTGATGACCATCTGCTTAAGCCGTTCAGGGGTAAGCAGCCGATTTAACGACTTATAACCCTGAAAACTGTTCAGGGTGCCCGGGTAACCGCTTACAGATGCGGGAGACCCGGGGCATACTTTGCTGACGGACGGGGCACAACTTACGGCGTAGATGTAAGCCCCGGTATATAAATACCCAACCCCCTAACTGAGGCCAGGATAGTCCGAGGATAATCCTGGCCTCCCCCCTTTTAACAGGAGGCAATTATGGACCTAACTAAACTGACGCGGAAAGTTGCACCGGAGCAGACTGCGCTTCTCATAATAGATATGCAGAAGGATTATTGCTGTGAGGGCGGAGTTTTCCATAGAACAGGCTTTGATGTTGAGATCGCAAAGGCGCTTGCGATGAGGCTTAATGTGTTTCTGAACCATGCAAGGAAAATGCTTAAACATATAATTCACATAAAGATGACCAAAATACCCTGCCTAAGTTCTCCGGCAGCCCTTGAACACTATCAGCGTTTGGGCATAGAAAGACACTATGATCCTGCATACTCGGATTTTTATGAAGTTATACCTGCTGAAGGTGAATTGGTAATACCGAAATACAGGCATTCCGGTTTTGTTTCAACATATCTGGAACAGTTTCTGAGGATTAGTAATGTAAAGACGTTAATTCTGACAGGATTGGCTACAAATGTCTGCATAGAATCAACGGCAAGGGACGGATTTGCGCGGGATTATCATATAGTTGTTCCTGAAGACTTAACTGAGGGGACAAGCTTTGAGGCCAAAAAATGGTCGCTTATCAACATAAATTCTTTTTTCGGTGAAATTATTAAGTCAGAGGACCTTCTCCGATGCTGGGGCATCGTCTGAACAAAAAGGACGCTTGATGCTATGGCAAGACATGCTGTCCTGTTTAAGATGTTGTTAGAAGCTATATCATTGAACCTGCCTGAAGAGTTTGTTAAAATACTCAATGCCTGAAGGAGGTTTTATGGACAAAACAACATGGGACGTTATTGTTGTGGGCAGCGGTCCCGGTGGCAGTATAGCGGCAAAAACATGTGCCGATGCCGGACTGGAAACACTGGTCGTGGAAAAAAAGAGACTTCCACGGGACAAGGTATGTTCGGGGATGGTAATGGGGTACTGGGCAAAAGACATGGTAAGGGAACATTTCGGAGATATACCTAAAGATGTTCTCATAGAACAGGGTCACTATAACGGTGTAACCATTCATGTGGGATCGGAAGCCTCGTTGGATATACCAACCTTTATACCTGTAGGATGGAGAAAAAACCTCGATTACTGGATGTGTAAGAAGGCCGTGGAAGCCGGAGTACAGGTAAAGGATGGTGCCAGGGCACTTAATATAAAGCAGCTTAATAAGGGTTACGAGGTGGAGCTTAAGGAAGAAAACAAAGAAACAGAGATAGTGAATGCCCGGTTCCTCATCGGTGCTGATGGGGCCTATTCTGCGGTGAGGAAATTTGTCTGCCCGGACCTGAGGGTGTTTTACAGGCCAGCTTACCGGGAATGCTATGAAGAGGATCTGTCGATTGAGAAAGACCGTTTTCATTGGTTCTTTCCTTCCATCGCTTCTTCGCCTCGATTCGACATAAATTACAAAGAGCGCTTTCTCCTCATTGAAGGTGGCAGCATACGACAGATTAGAGAAAAAATACGGCAAATACTGGGGGTCTACGGATTTTCTCCTGATGCAAAACCTCTCTGGCGGGACGGGTGCGTTATCCCTGTGCTGCATGGCGACTTATTGAACGGTGTTTTTATACCTGCAAGAGATAATGCTCTTCTGGTCGGAGATGCAGCAGGCGTGCTTTTCCCTTTTACACAGGAAGGGATCGGACCTGCCCTGAAAAGCGGGTTGCTGGCAGCAGAAGCAGTGACAGAGGCCATTTCTGGAAAGGGTACATCCGGTGATTGTTATCTGAAGAAAATAGAGGGGTTAAAGTTATTTTTAAAGGAACTGTCACAATTGCACCAGGAAATGAATGATATTGCTAAAAAGGGAGCCTATGCACTGGTTGAGGCTATGGGAAGATTTATTGAAAGAACAGTCCGGGAGATGTGATCGGTCAACGGAGGCTGTGTTCCATGCCCTGATCCCGGGAGAGGCATGTACTGTATTAATCAGCGGCCTTGCAAATATATTTTATTATGATGCCATAGACTTCTTAATCTCTTGTCAGATCAGTTAGGTTTTAATTTGAGTACTAAATCTTTACTTCCCTTAAAAACCTGGCACTTTCTTCGGGCATGGCAGTATTTATAAACATACCCGTACCGAGTTCGAATCCTGCAATCTGAATTACCTTTGGTATTATCGCCAGATACCAGTGAAAAAACTTTGAATCAGCGCCTGCCGATGACAAAGATCTTATGACATAATTAAAATCAGGGTTGTCCAGCCCTGTATAAATACGCATAAGCGTATCTTTCAGTATATCGGCAAGGCCCGATATTTCGGAATCTATTATATGGCCAAAACATGCGTTATGTTTCTTGGGAAAAATCCATACATGAAAGGGCGACAGGGCAGCATATGGCACAAAGGCGACAAAAGAATCATTTTCACCGATAATTCTTATTTTGTCCTTTTGTTCATCTTTTAAGTACAAGCAATAAAGACAGTCGCCAAAATTTACGTAATAATAGTTTTTGATTGCATCACCAAGGCGGTTCATAACCTGCCCGGGGAATACCGGCGTGCCGACAATTTGCGAATGGGGATGTTCCAGAGAGGTACCTGCGCTTTCGCCGTGGTTTTTGAATATGATTACATGTTCCACTCTCGTATCCTTATAAAAGGCAAGCAAACGGTTTTTATATGCAACCAGTATTCGTTCTATCTGCGAAACAGGAAGCAATGCAGTTGTCATATTGTGTTCCGGCGTCTCAATAATCACTTCATGAAGCCCCACTCCCGTTATGTGTTGTTTAAAATTCGCTTTGGTTTTTACTATCTCGCCGTCAGGTGAAAAAGCAGAAAATTTATTCGGTACGCATCTTACCAGCCAGTTGTCGTCAGGCCCTTTTAATACAAAAGTTTCAGGCGGAGTCTTATCCTCGTTACCTCTGCAAAACGGACAAGTAGCAACGTAAGCCGGTACTTCTTTTTTTTGTTTGATGTGGATAAAGTCCTCCGGGCGTTTTGCACGCTCTGTCGCAATCACGACCCAATCGCCGGTTATAACGTTTAAACGGACTTCTGACATGCTTCACCCCCGGTTTTATTGCTCACGTAAAATGATGTACAGTTTATGCATGCTGTTACATCCAACTATGAGCTGTTAACTTATAAATGGATTTTATGCCAAAGAAAACACATTAACAACAAGAAAGTACGTCAGTTACTGGCGAAATGTTTGACATAGTGTATAATACTGATATAATTTTATTATTATGGCTATTGCCTGCTTCTGTCAGGGGGTCGCCCTCTCCACCGGCAAAGCCGTCGGAGCGCGCCCTTCCAACACACTGTACGAGAAGGGTAGATTTCCAGTAACGATGTAAGCCGGTAGAGCACCACGTTTTTGAACACAGGTGTGCGCTTCTGCTGTTTGCTCAAAGCCTATATATAAACAGCACAGCGGGCTTGCCCGCGGAAATCTGTAAAAGCTTTATATATTATGAAGAAAATAATGTTTATTATATTTTTACTTGCCATAAGCGTCCTTACCACAGGCGCTTATCGTACGATCAAACATGAATGGATAACATTCAGAAAAGGCGAGTCTTATTTTGAAAAAAAGGAATATGCAAAGGCTATCCCTTTTTTCAGGTCGGCATTGGAACATGGTATAAAAAAGCCTGAAGCAGTATTTCAAATTGCTGAATCATATTACGTTATTGGAGATCTTTCAAGTGCACTTTCAATATACAACAAGATTGAAAAGGAAAATCCGACAAATACCGCTATTATCTTAAGATTGGCAGATATATATGTTGACCTCAAGCGCTTTAACGAGGCTGCATACATGTACCGAAATCTATTGAGAATAAACCCTTTAAACCGTTCTTCCCGCATCAAACTCGCAAGAACATTGGCCTGGTCAGAGAAGTATGATGAGTCTATACTTGAATATAGAAAGGTATTGGGAGATATCAAATGAAAAAAAATATTATTTTATCGGTTTTTTTCATTCTCGTTTTCTTTTTTATTGCAGAAATGTACGTTTCAAGGCAGGTACTTGCAGAAGAAGAACGAACGCAAACATTGAAACCAAAGACTGACATACAGGAAATTCCCGACTGGCAGGCGCGCTGGGAGTTGGCAAAGGTTTTAAGTTACGCAAAAAGATACGATGAATCACTTGTTGAGTATAAGAAGCTTATAAAGGAAAAACCGGAACTTTATCAGGCAAAAGTTGAAATGGCAAATGTATTGTTCTGGCAGGGAAAAAGGACAGATGCCATTACACTGCTGGAACAGATGCCGCTACGCAGCATTGATGAGAACACAAAAATCGTCATGTCTGATATTTATGTTTCCCAAAAAGAATACAAAAAAGCAGAACCGCTTTACAGAACGTATTTGGAAAAACATCCGGGAGATCAGAAGGTGAGGTTTAAGCTTGCTCAGATGTTAAGCTGGGACAAAAGATACAACGACTCGATATCAGAATACAAGACAATCCTCAACGCAATACCCGACGACATACAGGTGAGAAGAAGATACGCCTATGTTCTGATTTGGGCCGGCAAGAATAAAGAAGCAATTGAAGAATTGAGAAAGACATTAAAATGATGAATCGATTGTCGAACGCCAAAATTCATTTATCAATGACGATGAACAAGAGTAAAGATTTAAAAATAATGTTTATTTTGATAGTAAGCACTTTTGCAGCATTATCTTTTTGTTATGGAGAGACCATTGTTCCGCAAGGCGATGCAATTTCTGATTTTGACGCAAGACTTGTTTTGGCCAAGGTGCTCTCCTACAACGAAAGCACACTTAACGAAGCGCTTGCGGAATACACGTTGTTGCTTAAAGAGCATCCTGAAAATAACGTTATCCGGCTTGAAACGGCAAAAATACTTGTCCGACAGAAAAAATACAAGGAAGCAACAACCTATCTCAAATACGTGCTTGAGAAAATACCTGATGACAACAAGACACTTGAAATAATAGGCGATATATACCTTTACACAAACCGCTTAAAAGATGCTGTAGAGTATTACCGAAGAGCATATACACACAAACCTTCTACATCAATTCAAAAAAAGCTTGCTCTTGTTTTGAGTTGGACCAATAACGATGAAGAGGCTTTTCCAATGTTATTTAACCTCCAAAAAACTCTTCCGGAAGATAAAGAGATTGCAGTAGAACTTGTTCATATCTATGCCAGAAAAAACGAACAGCAAAAGGCACTCTCACTTTTAAAATCATTAATTTCAAGATATCCCGATCAACCGGAATTGCTGATAGAAATGGCAAATGTTGAAGCATCTCTCGGCCATGCAAGGATATGCAGAAAACTCTGTCTGGATGCGCTCAGAATCTCAGGGAATGATAATGAAATAGCCCTTAAATTTGCCGGTATGGCAAACCTGTGGGGCGATTTCTACAGAATTGAGGAAATATATAGAAAATATTTGAAAAACAACGCGGGAAACTTAGATATTGCAAGAAAACTTGGATGGACTCTTGTTAGCTCCGAGAGGTACGAAGAAGCGGAAGGGTTTTACCGTAAGCAAATTTTGGATTATTCTGGGGACAAAGATTTGCTTATAAAGTTTGTAAAGCTGAAGCTCTTGGAAAAGGATTTTAATAGTGCGATTATAGAAATTGAGAAATTTCTGAGCGTTAAGGCTGAAAGACGCGAAGTGTTATTTCTGAAAGCGGAAGCCCTTGCAGGTCTTAAAAGATACGATGAAGCAATACAGATTTATAATGATATAGATATAAAAAGCGCAGAAACAAACGAAAGAGCTTATGCACTTATTGAAATTGGGAAGATCTATCTTAAAAAAAAGGAATACAATCCTGCACAGGAATACTTTAAAAAGGCAAACAGTATTGATCCTGAAAATATAGAAGCAACATTTTTTATCGCAGGGCTTAATGAAGTCATAAAGGACAGTTTTATTAAAAGAATATCAGAATCAGAAAAAACATCACCAGGAAGACTTGCCCGATGGGCCGAATTATATGCTGCACAGGGTTTTAACAAAGAGGCGATACGATTCTATGAAGCGGCCGTGAGAAAAGATACTGAATACTTTCCTGCCCTGCTTGGCCTTGCACAAATATTGGCTGTTGACCATCAATATCAACGTTCCTCAGATCTCTTAAATACACTTGATTCGCAGTTTCCTGAAAACCCAAAAATACTCATTTGGCAGGCACGCGTACTAAGTTGGTCAAAAAAATATAAAGAATCGATAAAAGCATACGAAAGGATAGAGGCAATAAATCATATCGACCCGGTCCCGAAAAAAGAAAAAGCGAGGGTTGCCGTATGGGGTAAAATGATGGACAGCGCCGATGGTTATTATACAAAGATGTATACCCCTGCTGTTGATAAAATGTTTTTAGCGGCGACAAATGCGATTCTATCTGGTATCAGCAATCCGGCCATGAAAGATGCTTTTGCCGGATTAAAGGAATCTGCTGAAAATGGTACGCTTTATAAAGGTTATGAAGACTTCTCGAAAACATTTGAACTGCACAAAAAAGATATACCTATTAACCAGAAGATTATGATTGAGCATAAACTGCTGGAGTTTTTGTCTTATTACAGGATTCAAAAAAGCGCGTTTCTCGAAAACAGCGCAAAGCAGCATGCCTGGAATAAAAGATTTATTCATGCACTCGATACTTATGAAGAATTGATAGATTTTGCACCTGGAAATGAAGAAGCGCTCTTCGATTACGCTCAGGCACAGTGCAGTCTTGGCATGTGTGACAGGGAGAAAGCGACTTACGACAGACTTCTAAACATTGATCCGCTTCACAACCTTGCCGGTATTGCCCTGAAAAGGCAAAAAATCAGGAACAGTCCGTCTATGCAATCAGGTTATTCCTATTGGATGGAAGATGGAAGGGGTGATTTGTCACAGATAACAAGAAACCGTTTTGACTTTGGTTTCGATATACCCTTATCCTCTCGATATCATTTTAGTCTGACTACTCACCGTTGGCTTGAAAATCCCTGGTTTAACCATAAAACATACGGTGCAAAAGGCTATACTATTTTATTTAACGGCATAGTGAACCCATTTATCAAGGGAGAAGCAAGCTGGACGCATAAGCAATATGATAACGCAGATGTAAGCACAAGAGATACGGGGCATGCAAATCTTTGGCTTAATCTGAAGGACTATGCACATTTTGGAGCAGGCTATGAACGGACGGATGAATTATATAATTATTTCGGTATTAAGCAGGGTGCCCAGGCAGACTCATGGTGGGCAGGGGTGCGCTCCGATATAACGAGAAGATTTGAGATAAACGGAAAGATGAGGTTTATAAGATACAACGACAGCAACGACGGTCAGCATCATTTCCTTTCAGCCGGATATGCATTTACCGACCATCCGAAAATCTTCAAGACTACTATGACAGGTGAATACAGGGACACCAAGCATGAAAACATATTTACATACAGCGGAAGCAATCTCATCGACATTACACACCCTTACTGGACCCCGAAAAACTATACAGGTGCCGGTGTCACCTTCGAATGGTATCATGATTACTCTAGGTTGTTTTTTTGCGGGAATGAATTGCGGTTTTACGATATCAAAGTTTCTTTCGGCGCTGATTCGGAAAATAATCCGTCTGTCAAACTTGAGGGAGAATGGCACCACGAGTTCTATGAACACTGGACAATCAGCCTTAAAGGTATGATCCACAGTTCGCCGCAGTGGAATGCAAGCGGCCTGTGGGCGTTTATAAAATACCAATTTTGAAAGATATGAAAACAAATCAAAGGTATACATCACTTAAAACCGTCTTATTAACAGTCCTTCCTGCGGCTGCTATTTTTTTTGCGCTCACCTATCTTTTCATTAGAACTATACTTTTTATAATTTCAGACTATTTCTGGTATGAAAAACTGATAGCCTTTTTTCTTCTGGCTGCAGAAATGTTTATTATGATACATGGTTCCGGATATTTTTTAGAAGTGCTCAGTGTTGCAAGGAAACAAAAAAGGCTGACAGAATTAAATACAGGAGAAAAAGGACTGGAAGAACCGATACCTCCGCTCACAGATTATCCGCCTGTTGCGATAATTGTATCTTCTTACAAAGAACCTCTTGAGGTAGTAGAAAACACTATTACATGCTTTTACAACCTTACATATCCCAACAAACACCTTTACTTTCTCGACGATACAAGATATGACCTGCCCAATGACGATCCTGAAAAGATGGAGCTGTATAAAAAACAGATTGATGAATTATGTCAGCGAATCGGTGTGAACCTTTTCCGTCGGAGATGGCACGGTGCAAAAGCAGGCATGATAAATGATTTTCTTGATTTTGTCTCAGTGAAGCAAAGGGAAGGTTTCGAATTTTACAACTATGCCAATGATGACCGGGCTGAGAAAGAAAAATATATTATTGTTTTTGACGCTGACATGAATCCTTTCCCGGATTTTGTAGAACCACTTATTGCCATTATGGAGGCGCACCCGAAGCTTGCCTTTATTCAAACACCTCAATATTATACAAATTTCGAGACAAACCGCGTCTCGCGGGCTGCCGGTCTGCAGCAGGCGATTTTTTATGAATATATCTGTGAGGGCAAAAGCATGAAAGACGCCATGTTCTGTTGCGGCACAAATGTTATATTCAGACGTGAAGCACTTATGGATGTGGGAGGGTTTGACGAAAGCTCGGTGACTGAAGACTTTGCAACATCCCTCAAATTTCATTTTAATGGTTGGAGTTCGGCGTATCTGAATAAAGTTGCTGCTTTTGGTATGGGGCCTGAAGATCTCGGCGGTTATTTTAAACAACAATTTCGATGGGCTTTGGGCACTGTCGGCCTTTTCAGACAAATTGTCAAGTATTTTTTTCTCCACCCGTTAAAACTGTCTTTTGCAAAATGGTGGGAATACTTTCTGTCAAGCACGCACTATTTTGTAGGGCTTGTTTTTTTGATTACGGCAACCTGCCCCATGATATACATTTTTTTTAACGTTCCAACATATTTTGCAAAACCTGAAATTTACATTATATTCTTCCTTCCCTATATTGTGGCTACATTTGTAACTTTCTACTGGACGTTGGGGAAGCGCAACTATTATGCAAGGGATTTGGTCCTTGGTCAACTTCTGATAGCAGTTACCTTTCCTGTGTATATAAAAGCATCTATATTAGCTGTTTTAGGAGTTAAGGGCACGTTTGGCATTACTCCTAAAGGTGGAGGCACTGCACTGCCTCTTACGGCGCTATGGCCTCAACTTGCCTTGCTGATACTTAATTTTGCAGCAATTATCTGGGGCATAAACCGTTTTATATATGAACGTGACCCTGTGGCGGCCATACTGGTAAACACATTCTGGTGTTTATATCACTTTGTTCTTTTGTCATCTATCTTCTATTTCAACAACCCGGAGGAAAATAAGTAGTGCGTGTTCTTTATCATACATTCTGCCCGGAGTGCTCTTTCTTTTTTACTCTACGATCCATATTTTGTGCTGCGAGTCTCTTTGCTTTTATATTTATATATACCGTGCTCTACGCCGGCGAACCCTTCTTCTGGGGTTTTGCCCTTGACGGATACCCTATTACAGATAATAAATTGAAGGAGGTGGAATCTGAAACAGGCCTGTCCTCTGATATTGTGGTATTTTTTTTGCAGTGGCCATCTTATGAAGATGTAAACAAAAACCATTTTCCCCGAAAAAGCCTTAAAACGATATGGGATGCAGGCGCAGTCCCCTGTATTACCTGGGAGCCTATGTATTATAAGGATAAAAGTGAAATAGCTATACCGTACAGGGAAATATTGAATGGAAATTACGATTCGTATATGCTCGCGTTTGCCGAAGATGCAAAATCATGGGGAAAGCCTTTTATGATAAGGTTTGCCCATGAAATGAATATAGAACGTTATCACTGGGGAATGAATAAACAGGACTATGGACCGGAAAGTCCGGATATATACAAACAGATGTTCAAGTATGTTGTTTCATTTTTTAAAAAAAACAGTGTCAACAACATTCTGTGGGTATTCTGTCCTAATGCGGAATCAGTACCTGATGTTTTATACGATAAAAATGCCGGTTGGAATCAAATAGAAAATTATTATCCAGGAGACGCCTATGTTGATATCCTCGGCATTGACGGCTATAACTGGGGAACGACTAAAAAAAAGGCAATGCACGGATGGGACAGTCAATGGAAGGATTTTAAAGAAATATTCAAGGCAGCGCACAAAAAGCTGTTATCCATTTCATCCCGTAAACCTATTATTATATTTGAAACTGCAAGCGTGAATAAAGGTGGCAATAAAACAATGTGGATAAAAGATACACTTGATACAGCTGCTGTTTGGAATTTGGGGGGCATTGTCTGGTTCCAATCGAATAAAGAGTTTGACTGGCGCATAAACAGCGAAGGCGAATATGCGTATAAAGGCCTGGTCAGGCAAAGTACATCACAGGCACAATACTGGATTGACGGCATTGCAAAAAAGGCATTCAAATGAAGCAATTAAGTTTAAAGGCAAAGACAGCAACCGCTGTTTCAATCCTGTTCCTGCTTATATTTACAATAGGCGCATATTTTTTTGAAGGAGAATTTGAAAAACATTTTAAAAAAATTATTATTGACCAACAATTTGAACTTGTCTCTGAAATAGCGAGAGATATTGACGAAAAACTGACTGATGCCCAAAATAATTTGGTTTTTACCGCATCCACCATAAACGTAGACAGGCTCGAAGATCATTTATACACACAGAAAAGTCTGGAAACAACGCTGGAAAACCGTTTTTTTCTCAAATTTTTTTTTGATAACGGAATAATTCTATTTTCCAGGAAAGGAAGGCTGATAGCCGAATTCCCTTACAAAAAACAAAGATACGGAAAAGATTTTTCATACAGAGAATATATTGGGCAAACCATAAGAACCGGCAAGCCATATATTTCAAAACCATACGTGTCTTCAAACCCCCCTTATGACCCTGTTGTAATGTTTACCGTCCCGATTTTCAATCAGAATAAAGAATTGACTGCGATTTTAGGCGGCGGTGTATCTTTGATAAGAGATAATGTCATAGGCAGCATAGGCGGTGTGAAAATAGGGAAAACCGGCTACCTCTATCTGTACAACTCTGACAGAACGATGATAGTGCATCCGGATAAAAGCAGAATACTAAAACAGGATGTTCCTGTAGGGACAAATAAATTATATGACAATGCGATTGCAGGCTTTGAAGGTACCGGACAAACTGTTACATCAAGAGGATTTCCTGCAATTTCAAGTTTTAAACAGCTTCACGAAGCCGACTGGATACTTGCGGCAAATTACCCTGTCAGAGAGGCATATGAGCCTATCTATAAAACGAGATGGTATATGGTCGGATATACAATGTTGGGTATTTTCCTGTCTGTTTTGATTATTTTGATGCTTATGAAGAAATATTTGTCTCCTCTTTCCGAGCTTGCCTTGCAGGCAGAGACTATAGGCAAATCGGATGAAGCCGGAAAATATATTACGTTAAAAGCCGGGGGGGAAATCGGAGCCCTTGTTTCTTCATTTAATAAAATGCTGAAAAAACTCTTTGAAAGAGAAGAAATAGGTAAACAATACCAATCTATTGTTAACTCGATTACAGATCTGATAAGTTTTGTAGATAAAAACTACTCTTATCGTGTAGTCAACGATGCCTGGTGCCGTGCTTTTAATGTTAAACACGAAGATATAATCGGAAAACAAATAGGCGACATTTGGGGCGAGGGGATTTTTGATAAGCAAATCAAATCATATGTGGACCGTTGTTTTAACGGAGAAATTGTCTCGTATCAGCTGTGGCTGAATTTTGGATTAAACGGCCAAAGATATTGCGATGTCATTTTTTATCCCTATTTTGGAGACCAAAACATTATAACACATGTGATTTGTGTTACTCGCGATATTACCTCACGCAAAGACACAGAGGATCAACTCCGTAAATTATCACAGGCAGTCGAACAAAGTCCTGTGACTGTCGTTATTACGGATATAAACGGCAATATTAAGTATACCAACCCGAAGTTTACTCAGACTACAGGGTACACAAAAGAAGAAGCAATAGGGCAGAACACGCGAATTTTAAAATCAGGCGAAATACCACCGGAAGATTATAAACTTTTATGGGATACAATTTTATCGGGACATGAGTGGAAGGGTGAATTCCATAACAGGAAAAAGAACGGAGAGCTATACTGGGAATCTGCATCGATATCAGCTATTAAAGATCAGGAAGGTGTTATAACCCATTTTGTTGCTATTAAAGAAGATGTTACAGCTATGAAGGAAGCCCGGGAAGAACTGGCAAAACTATCCATTGTTGCCAGTAAAACCGATAACGGTGTTATTATCACCGATAAAAGGGGTTATATTGAGTGGATCAATGATGGATTTACACGCATAACAGGATATACATTAGAGGAAGTTGCCGGTAAAAAACCAGGGGAAATTTTACAGGGGCCTTTGACAGACCAGGAAACAGTAACGAAAATAAGAGAATCATTAAAAAAGAAACACGGTTTCTCTGCAGAAATCCTTAATTATCATAAAAATGGCGATATATACTGGTTATCAATGAATATCACGCCGGTTCTTGACGAAAAAGGTGATCTAACCCATTTTATTGCCGTTGAAAACGATATAACCGAACGTAAACGGGCAGAGGTTGAGCTAAGAGAAGCAAAGAAAGCGGCTGAAGCAGCCAACCAGGCAAAAAGCGATTTTCTTGCAAGCATGAGTCATGAAATAAGGACACCCATGAATGCCATTATCGGTATGGCCGAACTCCTGGCTGAAACACCTCTCGGCGCTGAACAGATTAAATATGTAGACGTATTTAAGAATGCAGGAGAAAACCTTTTAAGTATTATTAACGACATTCTTGACCTTTCAAAAATAGAAGCCGGTCAGATTGATATTGAGTCTTTAAATTTCAATCTTGAAGACCTCGTTGAAAAGACCTGTGATATAATGGCAACACGTGCTCACAGCAAAGGGATTGAATTTGCCTGCCGTATTTTACCCAGTGTCCCAATAAATCTTATCGGTGATCCTGTGCGTTTAAGGCAGATTCTTGTTAATTTAATAGGCAATGCAATAAAATTCACCGAAAAAGGCGAAGTGGTTGTAGAAGTTGACAAACAGGTTCCAGCGAGTGAGGTTCAAGGCTCTTTTGATCCTCAGTCCGAATGTTCCAACCCCGACAGAGCAGGGACAGTCCTGAATTCTGAATCAGAAATGGTTACCCTTCTTTTCACTGTCCATGATACGGGTATAGGGATACCGAATGACAAAATCGATAAAGTATTTGAAAAATTTACCCAGGCTGATTCTTCTACAACAAGAAAGTATGGCGGAACAGGGCTCGGTCTGCCCATATCAAAGCGCCTTGCTGAAATTATGGGAGGCAACATTTGGGTCGATAGCGAAACCGGTAAAGGAAGCATATTCTCTTTTACAGCATGTTTCGGTATACAGAAAGATCTTATAGAAAAAGCTGACAGCAAGGATATAGATGTTAAAGGACTTAATGTGCTGATCATAGATGACAATGCCACAAACCGGATGATTTTAAATGAAATGCTTTCAAGATGGGGATGTCTGGTGGCCGAGGCCGGGGATGGGGAATATGGTATTGCCCAATTAAAGAATGCAAAGGCATCGGGAAATTCTTATAATCTTATATTGCTTGACTACCACATGCCGGTGCTGGATGGATTTGGCGTTGCAGAGCGTATAAAGGATGACCCTGCCATTAAAGATACGGCAATTATTATGCTTAGCTCAGATCTTGAAAGAGGTTTTTCAACAAGATACCTGGATCTTGGCATTGCAGCTTATCTGACAAAACCTGTAAAACGTATGGAGTTGAAAAATGTAATTCTCACAGTCATGGGTAAGGCAAGGATTGTTGAAAATGAATACGTTACTACATTAATGCCGACACATGATAAAGAAAGATCTCTCAACATAATGCTTGTAGATGACTCGGAGGACAATCGATTATTGATCCTGGCTTATCTAAAAAAATACCATTATAAGATAGATACTGCCGAAAACGGAGATATTGCTGTAGAACTTTTTAAACAAGGAAAATATGATTTAGTACTTATGGATATGCAAATGCCTGTAATGGATGGATACACGGCTACAAGAGAGATGCGGGAATGGGAACGCAAAGAGGGATTGAAGTATACCCCGATAATTGCCCTTACAGCCTATGCATTAAAGGAAGAGACGCAAAAAAGTCTTGACGCAGGGTGCGATGCTCATATTACCAAGCCCATAAAAAAGGCAACGCTTCTCGAAGCGATCAGGGAATATGTAAAAATACTTGATGAAAAATAGTAATAATACCTTGTTGAATTTGATAATATGATCATAATGTTATAGATAAAAAGTGATTTATGAGAATATCTTTAAGAAGGCTTCCATGGTAAACAATACAAACAATATAGATGATGAAGAGATTTTGGTACGTATTGATCGTGATCTGGAAGACCTCATACCAGGATATATTGAAAATAGATACAAAGATATTAAATCTATAATAAATTCCCTTGAAATTGATGATTATGAAACTATCCGTGTACTTGGTCACAGCATGAAAGGTTCAGGCGGAGGTTACGGTTTTGATAAAATAACAGAAATAGGTAAGTTAATAGAGCAGGCTGCAAAAGATAAAAATCGTGAAGTGATTAAAAGGCAGGTAGAAGATCTTTCAATTTATATTAAGAAAGTTGAGATTATTTATGAATAATTTATCTATATATAACCTATGATATAAGCGATGACGATGACGCTGACATAAGACGAATTATTGAACAGATATTCGGTAGATAACGGTTATGAAGCTATTCCCGCAGAAAGAGGAAAATAGGCCCTTAAGTTAATCAACACATTAAAACCAGGCCTCATATTGCTTGATGTTATAATGCCGGAAATGGATGGCTGCGAGACTTGCTTGAAACTTCAGAAAAACAGTGAAACTTTATATATTCATGTGATATTTTTATAAGCCCTCGAAAAAAGATCTGTATAATGTTTATTTCTGATAATCTGGAAAATTCTCAATATAAAGGGAAGAACCTTTCCCTTAGAATAGGTCACAATGAATTGACATAAAGCATCACGATAATATTGTAATTAAAATATAATTTGTCTTCCAGTTTTTTTATGGCATTCAAATATGGCATGATATGCTCATCGGAAAAGGTAATTTTAAAAACCTCTAAATATATTTCCGACTCAATTATAGACCTCAATCCTTCAAGATCTATAAACTTCGATATTTCTGAGACCGATAACATCTTGTTTTTAAGCTTTGTAAATATTTTTTCAAGTTCAGTGCAGTGCTCCCCCACCTTGCTCCTCACATCTTCTAAAAAAACGGCTTTAAGTTGAGGATATTCCTGCCGTGAATAATCCGTAATCCTTGAGAAATAGGGTATGATATGCCCGAGATAGATATAAACTCCTTTTTTCAACAGCATAGAATCCTTTATAAGCCTTGTTAGAGTGTTTTCCTTTTGAGACGAAGGTTCCGGGTATGGATAAGGAATTGGCTTGCTGTTCTCGATAGACACACCGCACACCTGGGCTTCCATGCTATCGTCCCACTTTGTCCACACCACCTTGCCCTGATCATAAAATATTTTATCTATTTCATAGGGAAGATGAAAATTTACAGTATCGTCCTTTTTAATCTGTTCACGGTTAACAACCCATTTCGGAATAGCTATTCTCAAACCGTTCTTACTCAAATCAACAAGCATGTATTCAAAGCAGAGGTGATCTTCTTCTTTTGAGCCCAGAAAAGGGAGGCTTATGGTGTCAATTACTTTGCGTGCTTCTTTGCGCTGATCATTTTTCATTTTACAAAACCAATATGAAATATTTACTCTAAAAAGTACAGACATGCAACAAAAACAACAGAAATATCTTTTATAAAATGAATAGTTGATTATAATATAAATCATGATTGATAAAATTCTGATCATTGATGATAGTGAAGATTTAAGGAAACTGCTTTTTCTTATACTGAAAAAGGCGGGATATAATGTTATGGAGGCAAACGAAGGCAAAGACGGAATTAAAAAGGCGCATATGTTTGCCCCGGACCTTATACTTCTCGATATTGTCATGCCTGGAATTGACGGCTACGAAGTATGTGTAAAACTTAAACAGGCTGAGCAAACAAAGAGTATACCAATCATTTTTCTTTCTGCAAAAACCGATACGGCAGATAAAATAAAAGGGCTTGAAATCGGCGGGGCAGATTATATTACAAAGCCATTTGACAAGGGCGAGGTGGTTGCAAGGGTACAGAACCAGCTTAAAATCCGTCACTTAACGCACGAATTGATCGATAAAAACAGAGAGTTAACGGACAAGCAAAAACGGCTTGATGAAGATCTTAAGGCCGCAGGAGGAATTCAAAGGAGCCTGCTGCCGCAAAAAATACCGCACATTGAAGGGCTTAATATAGCCTGGAAATTTCTCCCATCTTATTTAATCGGGGGAGATATATTCAACATTATCCAACTCGATGAAAACAATATAGCCCTCTATATGATTGATGTAAGCGGCCACGGCGTCCCTTCTGCTCTTGTTACAGTTTCACTGTCGCAGATACTGCAACCCAATATCGGCAATATTACAAAAAGAAAATATGACGGGCCCCCAGGTTATGAAATAGCTTCACCAAAAGAAGTGCTGCAGGCCCTTGATGCGGAATACCCGCTCGAGCGATTTGATAAATATTTTACCATGACGTATCTAATTATAAATATCCGAGATAATACAGTCGTGTACAGCAATGCAGCACATCCTGCGCCTGTGCTTCTGCGACACAATAGCCATATGGAACTTTTAGATAAAGGTGGGACAATCATAGGGATGGGAGGAGTAATGGCCTTTGAAGAAGAGCAGAAAATGCTTAAAGAAAGAGACAAAATTATACTTTACACAGACGGTGTAGTTGAGTTTCAGAACAAAGATGGAGAATTTTATGGTGAAGAACATTTTTACTCTTTACTTGAAAAGTTTAAGGATGAAACTATTGACACTATACTTAATGAGATAATAGCTTCTATTAATAAATTTGGAGGAGGCATAGAATTTCAAGACGACATTACGCTTGTAGGAATTGAATATAAGAAAAACAGTTAAAGGAGGTATGATGCAGATAAATGAAAAGAGAATTGGTGAAATTTTAGTTGTCAGGCCCTTGGAGAAAAGGATTGATGCTTCTGTATCAACTGGTTTTAAAGGTATAATGATTGATTGGATAAATAATGGAAATAAACAAATAGTGCTGGACCTTTCTGAAGTGGAATTCATAGACAGCAGTGGCCTGGGAGCCATTGTATCGAGTTTAAAAACAATCGGCAATGAAGGAGATCTTGTTATATGCAGAATAAGAGAAACGGTTATGAACCTTTTCCGTTTGACGCGCATGAACCGCGTATTTCAGATCTTCTCATCTGAAGATGAAGCTGTAAAAGCGCTCTCGAACCGAATATGAATGATCATGCACCATACAAATCCATCACCCTGTCAATCAATAGCGAGCTTGAGAACATATCTTTAATAGGTATAGCGGTAAGGGCTGTATGTGATTTTATTCTGTTCAACAAGAATGATTCTTATAACATCGAATTATCTGTAGTTGAAGCGGTAAATAATGCAATAAAACATGCATACAACTCTGAGTCAGGCCATAATGTAGAGGTTAATATCTCTATTTTTAGCAATAAAGCGGTATTTCAGATAAGTGATATTGGCAAGGGCATGAGCTCCAATCAATGCCATTTAAACTATTCATGCCCAGATTTTGAACCTGATAAAATAGAAACGCTGCCCGAAGGCGGTGTGGGATTACATATTATAAATTCCATAATGGATGAAGTGTTGTATGAGACAGTCAAAGGGAAAAACACGATAACATTGGTTAAATATTTTAAAAAGTAAGATAATTTGATCGTACTTATTAACCGGCATCCATCTTCTGAAGGTTTTCCCCGTCGGCAATATCTAATTTACAAAAATCTCTTTTATTTACCATCGAATATATAATACAGTTAGTGCCGATCTTTACGCTTCCAGGGATAACAGCGTATTTCCCGATAAGCGTTAGACCGGTATCAAGATGGTCCGGAAAAACGTGATTGGCAATTGCAGCATCACCGATGCCTATATGTGATTCTCCCCCTATAAGCACTTTTTTATCTATAATGCATCGTTCTATGCTGGACCCTTCTTCAATGATTGTGTCGTGCATAACAACCGAATTTTTCACAGAGGCATCTTTTTGCACCACTACTCCTGGAGAGAGGACGCAGTTTTCCACATTGCCGGAAATTATACATCCTGGTGATATTACAGAATTTATCGCACGGCCTGTTTTTGTAATTTTAACAGGCGGGCGGTCATAGGGAATTCCCTTTGTGCTTAAATTGGACATAACTTTCCATGCTTCAGGAGAAAGGCCTGTAGCGGCATCAAGAATGTCCATATTGGCATCCCAGTATGCCTGAACGGTCCCTGCATCCCGCCAGTAGCCATCAAAGGGATATGCGAAGACATTGCCTTCCTTCAATGCATTGGGGATGATATGATGTCCGAAATCTATCTCTTTTGTCGTTTCGAGAAGTTCAACAAGATAATCCTTGTCAAAAACGTATATACCCATTGAGGCAAGGTTTGATTTTGCCTGGGGAGATTTTTCTTCCCATTCTGTGATGCGACATTGTTCATTAATGATGGCCGTACCGAATTGATAGGTTTCTTCCCAGGGAACTTCTATCATGCTTATTGTAACCTTGGCTCCGCGCTCGCGATGAAACTTGAGCATGGAACGGTAATCCATATGATATATATGATCTCCGGAAAGCACGAGTACATTCTTGTAATTGTCTGAGTTAAAAAAATCCAGATTCTGGCGGACCGCATCAGCCGTCCCTTTATACCAGTCCCACTCCTTTTCCCCTGTTTTAGGGGGTAATATTTTTGTGCTTCGGGAACGTCCTGAAAGATCCCAGGACGAACCGTTGCCTATATGATCCATAAGAGAAAGAGGTTTGTATTGAGTTAGAACCGCGACATTTGTAAGTCTGGAATTTGCTATATTGCTGAGTGTAAAGTCAATAATTCTGTATATACCGCCAAAGGGAACAGCAGGTTTTGCCCTATGGCTTACAAGAATATTCAGCCTGCTTCCCACCCCGCCGGCCAGAAGCAATACCGCAGTATCTTTCATTTAATAATTTCTCCTGTACAATAAATGTTTTTGGTAAATTTTGCCGGCCCCAGATTCGGATAAACTGTTACACCTGATGAAATACTCGTTTCCCTGGCTATGCGTGTTCCCATACCCACGACGGTGAGCTCACCGGAGGTGTTTTCCCCGATATGTGCATTTACTCCGACAGTTACATCTTCATCGATTATTGTTTTTATTACAGTTGCATTCTGTTTGATGACGGTATTGGAAAAGATTATGGAATCCTCCACCACTGCCTGACTGTCTATTTTTACACCGGGGAAAAGTATTGAGCGGATTACCTTTCCCTTAATATGACATCCGGAATAAAACAGGGAGTCTTCAATTTTTGCATCAGGTCCTATCAAAGCCGGCTGCCGGTCACGGATATTGAAATTAGAAAGATTTGTACATATATGCCAGGATGCAATATCAACTTTCGGCGGGTCACCCAGAAGATCCATACTTGTCTGCCAGTATTCCTGGAGTGTGCGGGTGTACCCCCAATAACCTTGATGTTTATAACCGAATAGTTTGTAATTATTGGTCAGCAAAAAAGGAATGATATCTCTGCCGAATTCATGTGAATTTTCTTCTGCATTTGCCCTTAGAGCTTCAAAAAGGGCATAAGGTGTAAATACATAGATTGTTAAAGAAGCCCAGTCAAAGAGTGCTTTGTCGCTTTTTTCCGTGTATTGTAAAATTCTGCCGCCTCTTGTGTCTCCTTCTTCGATATCGGCCAGACCAAAACGATGGGCACCTTCTTTCGGTACTTTTGCAAAGGCTATGGTAAGATCGGCTTTTTTTTCCAGATGAAACCTGATTATCTCCCGATAATCCATTTTGTATATGTGATCTCCCGACAATACGACAATGAGATCAGGCATATGATTGCTCAGAAAATCAAGATTCTGATATACTGCATCTGCAGTCCCGTTGTACCAGTCGGATGTCCCCATGCCTTTAAAAGGCGGGAGTATGGTGACGAACCTTCTTCGACCGGACATATCCCAGGGTTCTCCGTTGCGCATGTGCTCCATCAGGTAAAGAGGCTTATATTGAGAAAGGATTCCCACCTTCTCAATCCCTGAATACATCAGATTGCTCATTGGAAAATCAATGATACGGTAAAGACCCCCATAGGGCATTGCGGATTTGGGTCTGAAAAAAGTGAGTACCCCCAGATCGTCCACTCTTGCACCTGCCAGTATCATTGCGATGATATCCAAAAAAGACTCCTTTTACATAATTCAGTAACTTAAATAAATAATATACAATCTTATTATACTGTCTTCTCAGGTTATAATCAATTGTGCTGTCTAGATTCAAATGCATCAATTATCTTTATTTTCCTCACGGCCTGTATAGGTTTGTTTGTTTTTTGATGTCCGAAAGGAGAACACGAGTATGCTTCCAATAATAACCCCTATAAGCAAGGAAAGAAATACTACTATTGCGAGAGATGCTGCAAATTTCCAGAAGAAAAAGGAAATTGCGACAGGTGCAGCATTCTGAACTGAAAATATAGTAACAAACAGCAAAATAATGATTACAATGGCCAATATGCTCATTGATGCCTCCTTAAATTTTATTAATCAGATTCACAATGATTGTTTCCTGCAAGTTTGCCTGTCGATAAATTCTGTTAAATCAGCTTCTCTTCATCCTATTATCTTTTATGCTATTTTTTCAACAAATAAATATCTCTGTTGTGGTTCTTTTAATTATCTTTCAATTAATAAAAGGTTGTTTTGTGCCAATGTGAAATCGGGATCAAGCTGCAGCGCCCTTGTGTAAGACTTCCGTGCTTCTCCGGAACGTCCTGCAAGATAGTAGGCATAGCCTAGGTTATTAAAGATTCTTGCTTTATCCGGTGAGTTCAGCGCAGCATCTTCCCACAGGGCGATTTCGTTCCGATAGGCGTTGTTGCGTGATATTGTGAATATTCCCATTATCAAACAAAGAGCGATGATGCATGTCCACATATATTTCAGATTCATGTTAAATTTTGCAAATATGAGAACAAATCCTGTCGAAAAAATGAGAAAAACTCCCCATCCGGCAAGATAAAAGTGTCTTTCATTGATAATATCAATTCTGGGGATGAAGGAATTGGCCGGCAGAAGATGAAGGAAAAACCAGCATATCCCAAAGAATATCCAAGGACGTTTTTTGCTGCACATAATACCTGCAAATGCCATGAAACACAAAAAAGATGCCTTTAAAATCAGTATAGGAAACCATTGTGTTATAACCGGCAGGTCAGGATCAATATTAAGTTTGTGTACCATGATAAGCCGTGATAGAAGATAAATAACCCCATTAATCTCGCTCAAAATGTTATCATGGATGCTACGAAAATTGAGGCTGAAGGAAATAAGCTGCCTATATCTCGGGTGGGCAAATATTAATAATGCAGTCACAAATAAAAGTACCCAGTGAACCCACTGGAGCTTGAGAACCTGCATGGTGGGAAAGTTTGTTTTTCTGTCAACAGTTTCCCATAATAAAAGTGCTGCCGGGAGTGTAACCGCGACTTCTTTAGACATTACAGCAAAAACAAACAGCAACGGGGACAGAACATAGATCAACAGGGGACGGTCAATATCCCTGCCATGTATATAGGCAAGAAAACTGCCCATGTAAAAAAGTGTAATCAGCGATGCAGACCGGCCGCTGACGTATGTCACCGCCTCTGTATGGATCGGGTGAATCGCAAAAAGAAGTGCTGTTATTAAAGGAATATGTGCTTTCAAGGTATCAGGTATGTTTTGTTGAACTCCCATGATTTTTTGCGAAAGCATATAAACCAGTATTGTATTTGCAATATGTATGCTTAGATTAAAAAAGTGGAACCCGAAAATACCCATGCCTGAAATCCAGTTGAGGGTCCAGGTTAACTTCAGGAAAGGGCGTATGCCATGACCTGCATCTCCCCACCAGGCTGACCACGAATGGACTACAGGATTAAATACGATTACATTAAAGTCATCAAACTGAAATGTGCCTCTGAACGAATTCAGATAGACAACAACGGCAGCGGATACAAGGATTATGAAGTGGAGTCTGTATCTCACGGGTTAGATATCTGCCAATGAAGTTTTTTGAATCTTTCCATCATAGGCTATTGTACAAATGTTCCGGTTGATGTTTCAAAGGTATAACTGCTTCCGTCAATAAGTCTGAGAGCGAGAAATCTTTCATAAGGGGAAAGGCTGTCGGCACACAAAGGACCAGCAAATAGATATCATGATCCATATTATAAAGATAATTGCGTAAGTCAATTTTGCATTTTTCATAAATTTATTTTAACAGGTTGTATATAGATATTGTCAAGATAACAATATCATGAAGTTACTTTAAACTTTCCCGGCCATCCTGATGAAGTGTACTTATATATTTATGTAAGTAGATGATATTAGAACACATAAAAGTTGTAATACGAAGAATCTTGAGGAAACTCCAGCATTTATAGCCCTTGATTTACTTTGTATAAACTTATATAATTATGGTCATTTAACGGAGGTTCATGTGAGAGATATTTATTGTGGTTTAATCAAAATTGAAGATATAGGGAAAACGCTGTCTCTGTCCGGTTGGGTATACAGGAGAAGAGATCACGGTGGTCTTATATTCGCGGATTTAAGGGATGTAACGGGAATTGTTCAGGTAGTTTTTTCACCGGATATATCCATTGATGCACATCAGAAAGCAGGGAATATAAAACAGGAGTATGTAATAAGCGTTAAAGGCAAGGTTGCAAGAAGACCTCAGGAAACAGAGAATCCGAATATTCCTACAGGGGCAGTCGAAATTCTGGTAGATACCTTCGAGATTTTAAATACATGTAAAACCCTGCCTTTTCAGCTTGATGATGAAGAGACGAACGAATCCATCAGATTTAAGTACCGGTACCTGGATATGAGAAGACCTGAAATTCAGAAGATATTTGTTAACAGGAGCCGTGCATACAAGGTAACAAGAGATTATTTTGTGTCTAATGATTTTCATGAGTTCGAGACACCGTTTTTTACGAAGAGCACACCGGAAGGGGCCAGGGATTTTGTTGTGCCGAGTCGTCTGAATCAAGGCATGTTTTATGCGTTGCCTCAGTCACCGCAACTTTACAAACAAATTTTAATGATAGCCGGATTTGACAGGTATTTTCAGATTGCAAGGTGTTTCAGAGATGAAGATCTGCGGGCAGACAGACAGCCTGAATTTACCCAGATTGATGTGGAGATGAGTTTTGTAGATGTAGATGATGTAATCAGTATGGGTGAGGGACTGATCAGTGCCCTTTATGAAGCCTTAAGGGGCGAACAGATTAAAACCCCATTTATGAGAATGACCTACGATGAAGCCATGAATCTCTACGGTTCTGATAAACCAGATTTGCGGTTTGAACTGACTATGGTAAATCTGACCGATATCTTTAAACAGACCGTTTTCGGGGTTTTTAAAAAGACCATAGAAGATAATGGCGAGATCAAGGCCCTTACACTTAAGGGCAAGACATTGTCGAGGAAGGATCTTGACAATGCTGTTGATGTTGCTAAAGAGTTAGGGGCAGGCGGTCTCATCTGGATACGCAAAGAAAACAATGCCCTGCAGTCACCGACAGTAAAATATTTAAGTGAAGACGAAAAATCTCTTCTGGAAGAAAGACTTGGTCCTGAAAATGGTGATGTAATTTTTATTATGACTGATAAGCAGGATAAACTGAATGAACTTATGGGAAGGTTCAGGCTCTATCTTGGCGAGAAATATGGATTAATCAGGAAAGATGAGTTCAGGTTCCTGTGGGTGATAGATTTCCCCCTCCTTGAATATAGCGAAGAAGAGAAGAGATATGTTGCAAGGCATCACCCCTTTACATCTCCCCAGGGAAAGATGAAGGACTTTGAAGGCAATTACGATTCCATCAAAGCAAAGGCATATGACCTTGTTTTGAACGGTGTTGAGCTTGGCGGCGGCAGTATAAGGATATACAGGACTGATGAACAGATGGAGATGTTTAAACTTCTCGGCATTAAAGAAGACGAGGCTTCTGAGAAATTTGGATTTTTGCTTGAGGCTCTGGAGATGGGTGCACCACCGCACGGCGGCATTGCCTTCGGCTTTGACAGGATTATCATGATGTTTTTGAAGCTTGACAGCATAAGAGAAGTTATACCTTTTCCGAAAACGCAGAAGGGAACATGCCCCCTGACCGGCGCTCCGTCAAAGGTTGGGCAAAAACAGTTGAATGAGCTGAAGATAAAGGTAACGGTAACGGCCGAATCAACATGAAATGCTTACTGTAGACTTTGTTGACAGGGAAAGACCGTGATTGAATTATGGATATCCGGTACAAGAACGGGGTCAGATCTTTGAAGATATTGGGGTCAAATCTTTACTACATGAAATTCTGATTTGAGATAAATATTTGATTCCATAAAAGGATGAAAGATTTAATCCCCTCACATGTCAACCATAAACCGATGAGGAGGTTTCTTTGAAGAAGAAAAAAGGTTTTATATTTAAAAACATCGCTAAAAGCACAAAATATCCTTTAATAGACGTTGAAGCCCCTGAGCTTTTCAGAGATGTCTTCCCTTATTCAGAAATGTGCAAAGTAAAATTTGACCATAAGATTGAGCTTATTGATCCTCCTGATGAAATATATATTACGGATACGACATTCAGGGACGGTCAGCAATCCAGGCCGCCTTTTACGGCAAAGCAGATTGAAGACCTTTTTGAATTTTTGCACAGACTTGGCGGTGCAAACGGTGTGATAAGACAAAGTGAGTTTTTTCTTTATAGTGATAAGGATAAAGATGCTGTCACAAAATGCCTTGAAAAAGGTTACCGTTATCCTGAAATCACAGGCTGGATAAGGGCTGTGAAGGAGGATTTGCAGCTTGTAAAAGACTTGGGATTAAAAGAGACCGGTATACTTACAAGTGTCTCGGATTATCATATATTCATGAAATTGAAGAAAACACGCTCTCAGGCATTTAAAGATTACGTAAAAATTGTAGAAAGCACGCTTGAGCACGGCATAATCCCGAGGTGCCATTTTGAGGACATTACAAGGGCCGACATATACGGTTTCTGTGTTCCCTTTGCACAGGCTCTTATAAATATGTCGGAAGAAGCAAAGATACCGGTAAAAATCAGACTTTGCGATACCCTGGGAATTGGTATTACATACCCCGGATCAGCGCTCCCGAGGTCCATGGGAAAGATTATACGGGCTATGATAGACGATGCAGGGGTCCCTTCCGAATACCTTGAATGGCACGGTCATAACGATTTTAACAAAGTAATTGTAAATAGCGTCAGCGCATGGCTATATGGGTGTTCATATGTAAACGGAACCCTTCTTGGCATAGGCGAGAGAACGGGAAATGCGCCTATAGAAGGGCTTGTAATGGAGTATATCTCCCTTACAGGCGATGAAAACGGCATGGATACTAAGTTAATTACAGAGATCAGAAACTATTTTGAGAAAGAGATGGGTTACCATATTCCAAGGTCCCAGCCTTTAGTGGGACTCGATTTTAATGCTACTTCAGCAGGTGTACATATAGACGGTTTATTAAAGAATGAGGAAATATACACCTCTTTTGACACGAATAAGCTTCTTGATAGACCGATAACCGTTAATATAACCGATAAGTCGGGCCTTGCGGGCATTGCACACTGGATAAATTCGCGTTTTGCGCTGGTCGGGAAAGAGAGAGTGGAGAAAACGCACCCGGGAGTTGCGAAGGTTAATAAACGTATAATCAAGCAGTATGAGGAAGGAAGGATAACCGCCATATCTGACGACGAGATGGAACATGTCGTGAGAAGGCATATGCCGGAGATATTTATGTCTGAATTCGAGCTTTTGAAGAAGAAAGCCCATGATATGGCAGCACATCTGATAGAAGAGTATATTGAAGATACTGCTATAAAGAGCATGATACCGGAGCAGCAGGAAGAAGCCTTAAAAAACATTGTCGAAGAATATCCTTTCATACAGTTTGCCTATACTGTCAACAGTGAGGGCGTCAAGATCACAAGGAATATTACGCAGGTAGTGGACAGAGCCAAGTATTCCAAGATAGGCCTGCATGAAGATTTTTCAGACCGGGATTGGTTCATAAGCCCTATGAAGACAGGAAAGATCAGTGTTACGGATATTTATTCATCAAGGATTACAGGCGCTCTTTGTGTTACTGTGTCCGGACCGATAAGAGATGAATTTGGTGATATAATCGGCATATTAGGCCTTGATATCAAATTTGAAGATTTGACTAAGGCCGGAGAGTAGATAAATGGGTAAGACAATTGCCGAAAAAATATTGAGCATGAATACAGGCACAGATGTAAGACAGGGAGATTATGCGATTGTGAATGTCGACAGGATACTCCTGCAGGACGGAACTGCCCCGCTTGCAATTAAAAAATTTAAGGAGATGGGATTTAAAAAACTTTTTGACGGCGGCAAAATTAACTTTTTTATCGACCACTCATCACCGAGTTCAAGGATGGAGCTTTCAAATGATCATATCTCGATAAAAGAATTTGCACAAATGTACGGTGCCAATTTATATGAGGTTGGTGATGGAATATGTCACCAGATTATGATGGAACGCCTGTTGTCTCCATCCGAAGTGCTGCTCGGCGCAGATTCACATACATGTACCGGAGGAGCTCTCGGGGCTTTTTCCACAGGTATGGGCTCGACGGACATTGCCGTTGCTATGGGGTTAGGTAAGACCTGGCTGAGGATTCCGGAAACTATTAAATTTAATATTGACGGTGAATTCCCTTCCGGTGTTTTTACAAAAGATTTAATTCTTAAGATTATCGGCATGATCGGGGCTGACGGTGCCACATATAAATCAATGGAGTTCGCAGGAGAAGTTTTGTTCCATCTTGATGTAGAAGAGAGAATGACCATTGCCAATATGGCAGTAGAAGCAGGTGCGAAATGCGGACTTTTCCCTTCGGATATTATGACGTTCCTTTACCTTAAGAAAATGAGAAGGGAAAAGCAGTATATTGAAATTCTGCCCGATGATAATGCATATTATGAAAAAGTATTTGAAATTAATTTAGAACATCTTGTACCTATGGTAAGTCTTCCGCATGAGGTTGATAATACAAAAAGCATTGAAGATAAGGGGACAAAGGGAATACAAGTAAACCAGGTATTCATAGGCTCATGTACAAACGGGAGAATTGAGGATCTGCGTATAGCATCATTTATTTTGAGAGGCAGGAAAAAGTATAAAGGTGTGAGGCTTCTGGTGAGCCCTGCGTCAAGAATGATTTACTATCAGGCTTTGCAGGAAGGCATCCTCGCAACACTTTTTGAGGCAGGGGCAACGATTTTGCCGCCTGGTTGCGGACCATGTATAGGTCTTCATCAGGGTGTCCTGGGTGATGGAGAAGTCTGCGTTTCGACTTCGAATAGAAATTTTTTAGGCAGGATGGGAAACCCTAACTCTGGTATAGTGCTTGCTTCACCGGCTACTGCTGCAGCAAGCGCATTAAAAGGAAGACTGACGGACCCCAGGGAGGTTTTTGATGATTTTAAAAGGAAGACTGACGGACCCGATGGAGGTTTTTGATGATTTTAAAAGGAAAGGTGTGGAAATTTGGAGGTAATATCTCTACTGACCACATAATACCGGGCAGGTTTTACCATTTAAGATCAAATCTGGATGAATTGAAAAAGCATGTTTTTGATGATGTTGTGCCGAATTTTTATAAAAAGGTGAATAAAGGTGATATCGTTGTAGGCGGAAAGAATTTTGGTCTTGGTTCAAGCAGAGAGCATGCGCCGTTAATAATCAAAATGGCAGGGATAGATGCAATTGTTGCAAATTCATTTGCAAGGATATTCTACAGGAATGCTATTAATGTTGGACTTGCAGCAATTATGTGCGATACTGACGGTATAAATGAGGGCGCCATACTTGAGATAGATATGGATGAAGGCTCAATATTTGATAGGACAAATAATATTCAGAAAAGGTTTTCCAGACTTCCTTCGATAATGAGAGAGATTTTAAAGGAAGGCGGCCTTGATTACTATATTAAAAAGCACGGAAAACTGATTGTTTAATACCGGCAGTTTGGTATTGAATAGAAAACATTAATTCATCAATTGAAAATTATTAAGGAGATATGAAGATTTGAGTGAAAGGATTGAGATTCCTTATATTTCAGGAGACGGTGTAGGCGAAGACATTTGGAATGCATCGAAAGAAGTGCTGGAAGAGGCGGTCATAAAGGCATACAGCGGTGAAAAGGGCATCAAGTGGATTGAGACGCTTGCAGGACATAAAGCCCTTGAAAGAACCGGATCGCTGATTCCCGAGGAGACACTGGAGATTATAAAACATTACCGGACAGCCATAAAAGGCCCTTTGACAACGCCCGTAGGAGGAGGTTTCAGCAGTATAAATGTATATTTGAGACAGGTTTTTGATCTTTATGTGTGTATAAGGCCTATCAGATATTTTAAAGGTCTGCCGAGCCCGTTAAAAGCGCCTGAAAAGGTTGATATCATTATATTCAGGGAAAATACTGAGGATCTTTATAGAGGCATAGAATGGAAAGAAGGTTCGGACGAAGCAAATATTTTTATAAAGTTTTTAAAGGAGAAGATGCATGTGGTGCTGCCGGATGATGCCGGAGTAGGGGTTAAACCGATAAGCAAAGATAAAACAATAAAATTTACAAAATGGGCGATAAATTATGCAATAAAAAATAAACGAAGCATGATTACCGTTGTCCACAAAGGCAATATCATGAAATATACTGAAGGGGCTTTCAGGGAATGGGCCTATGATACTGCAAAGGATTTCAGAGATAATATTACTTTTGATTCAGAAGAAGGCAAGATATCTTTCAACGACAGGATTGCCGATAACATGTTCATGCAGGTGATAATGAAGCCGGAAGATTATGATATACTGCTATGTCCTAACCTGAACGGGGATTATCTTTCCGATGCATGTGCAGCCCTGATCGGAGGATTGGGCGTTGCTCCAGGTGCCAATATCGGTGACGAGGTGGCAATTTTTGAGCCTACACATGGAAGTGCTCCGAAATATGCAGGGAAAGATATGGTCAACCCCACCTCTTTTTTGCTTTCAGGCTCTATGATGTTTGAATATATGGGTCTTGATAAAGCAGCAAAAGCGCTGAAAGGGGCAATAGAGGAGACAATAAGGAAGGGGATTGTAACCTATGACCTTGCCCGGCAGATGGAAGGGATAAAACCTGTTAAATGCTCGGAGTTCGGAGAGGCAGTATTAAAACGAATCGTATAGAATATCTGAAACAGACATATAGGTTTTATAGTCTTATATGGGCTTATATTAAACCTTATAATATTTATTAACTCCAAGAGAGGAATTATGCTGGACGACACAAAAAACAGAATAGATGCATTAACAGAAAGAATGAACAGCCTAAGGGGTTATCTTTGACCTCCCTGCCATAAACAAACAGATTGATAAGCTTGATAAAGAGATTTCACAAGGAACTTTCTGGGAAGATCAGGAAAATGCCCAGAAAACATTGAAGGAAAGGGCGAGGTTCCAGGAAGAAATTGGCCGATGGGAAGGACTGGAAAAAGAACTTGAAGAGATATTTATATTAAATGAGATAGTAAGGGAGACGGATGATCCTAAAGATATTGATGAATTAGTTGCAAGGGTTGGGTATCTTGATGGGCTGCTAAGCAAATATGAGATCGAGAGGATGCTCGGTGGTGAGAATGATAAGGAAAATGCAATTGTTTATATAAATGCCGGCGCTGGTGGTACAGAAGCTCAGGATTGGGTTGAGATGCTGCTCAGAATGTATCTGAAGTGGGCTGAAAAAGAAAGATTTGAAACGGAGGTAGTTGATCTGCTTCAAGGTGATGAAGCAGGTGTAAAGAGTGTTACCTTCCTTGTAAGGGGTTCATATGCGTACGGCTATTTGAAATGTGAAACCGGGATTCACCGACTTGTAAGAGTGTCGCCTTTTGACGCAAATAACAGGAGGCATACATCTTTTGCATCCGTATATGCATATCCTGAATTACCGGATAATATAGCTGTTGATATCAACGAGGAGGACCTGAAGATAGATACATTCCGATCAAGCGGTCCCGGAGGACAGCATGTAAACAGGACTGAATCTGCCATAAGGATTACCCATATCCCCACTGGTATTGTTGTTCAGTGTCAGAATGAACGTTCCCAGCACAAGAATAAGGCGATAGCAATGGCAATATTGAAGTCGAGACTGTATGAGCTTGAGAAGAAGAAACAGGAAGAAAAAATGGATACCTTAAATAAGGAGAAGAAGGACATTGCCTGGGGCAGCCAGATCCGTTCTTACATTCTGCATCCGTATAAGCTTGTTAAAGATCACAGGACAAAAATTGAAGAGCATAACGCGGATGCAGTACTTGATGGAGGGATTGAGCCCTTTATTCAGGCGTGCCTTTTGTTCTTGACTTTTGAGCAGAAAAAGGAGGATAATTGACAAGATATGGAACTATTGGGCGAGAACAAATTAGACGAACTTGAAGGAAAAATTGAGAAATTAGTAATTAATTATAAGGCTGTAAAAGAGGAAAAAGAGAAGCTGCTTGTTAAAGTTCAAACCTTAGAAGCGCAGAATCTGGAGCTGAGGGAAAAAACTGAAGGTTCAAAAAGTGAAAACGAACTGATAGCCAATAAAATTGCAAAGATCCTGGAGAAAATAGACAAGGCTGAGGTTTGAGGAAGTAAATGGAAAAAAAGGTTGAAGTAAATATACTAAATCAACCATTTACGTTTATCGGCGAGGATGAGGAAAGAATAAGAAGGGTAGCACAGGATGTTGACGAAAGGATAAGCCGTATTATCAATGATTACGGGATAGTAAACACAATGAACGCGGTTATAATGGCAATGATGGAACTTACAGATGAATTTTTTGAGATAAGGGTACATACCGAAAGGTTTGAGGGGAGGACCCTGAATCTTTTAAAAAGGGTTGAAGAATTATGATATTCCCTGCGGTGTTCGTGATAGATGGTGGACTTTGAGCCAACACCTCTTTTATGGGAACTTCCTCTTGTTGCGGTGTGCATGCTTGCCCTGGTGCAAGAAGCCTTATGCAACAAAAAAGTGCCCACTTAACCGAGAGGTTCAAGATATACTGTCTACACGGCATTCGCGGGGGTTTTTATTAGGTTAGTTGCTGAGGAAATAGAGGTTTAAATATATATAGCTTTATGTTGCTCGGAGGTAAAATAATTTCATTGCATCAGTAATATAAGGTACTCTTTTCCCTCATTATACTGGCCCCTAATAGTGTTTTATATGTATATATATTTATGAGGGGGCAATTTGAACGATATAGCGATAGTTATTATAGCCATAGCAGCTCTTTTTGCTGGTTTTATACTTGCCAGATTTATTCAGAAAAAAAAGATCGGTGAGTACGAGAAAATTGGCAGGAAAATACTGGAAGATGCAAAGAAAGAAGCGGATGTACTTATCAGAGAGGCATCTATCCAGGCTAAAGATGTTGCAATTCAGTCAAAAAATGAGTTTGAACAAGAAATAAAGTCAAGAAAAATAGAGCTTCAGAATATCGAGAGACGGCTTTCCCAAAAAGAATCAAACCTTGACAAAAAAATCGAGTTAATCGACAAAAAAGAAGACGAACTGTCAAAGAAAGACAGGGAAGCAATAAACAAACATTCTCAACTTGACAACAAGATTAGAGAATATGAAACCCTCTTAATAAATGAAAGGGAAAAACTCGAGAAAATATCAGGGTTAACTGCAGAGGAAGCTAAGAAAATCCTTATGGATATAATGGAAGATAATGCAAAATATGAAGCCCTTAAGATCTGTAAGAAAATTGAGGAAGATGCGAGAGAAAGAGCAGACAAAAAGGCAAAAGAAATTATAGCTCAGTCGATTCAGAGGTATGCAGGCGATTATGTCGGCGAAGATGCTGTCTCAACCGTTTCCCTTCCTAATGAAGAGATGAAAGGGAGGATTATAGGCAGGGAGGGAAGGAACATAAGGGCACTGGAGGCGGCGACAGGCGTTGATATTATAATTGATGATACGCCCGAAGCTGTTATACTATCGTGTTTTAATCCGATAAGGAGAGAAGTTGCAAGGATTGCCATTGAAAGGCTGATAAGCGACGGAAGAATTCACCCTGCAAGAATTGAAGAGATAGTGTCAAAGGTTGCCGAGGAGATGGAAGAAAAAATAAAAGAGGCTGGAGAACAGGCTATATTCGATCTGGGAATTCACAATGTACATCCTGAGCTTGTAAGGTTGCTGGGACGGTTGAAATACAGGAGCAGCTATGCTCAGAATATATATCAACATTCACTTGAAGTTGCTTTTATATGCGGTATTATAGCATCAGAACTGAGGATTAATATCAAAGAAGCAAAGAGAGCGGGACTCCTGCATGATATAGGGAAGGCTGTTGACCATGAAGTCGAAGGTTCACACGCTTTACTCGGTGCCGACCTTGCCAAGAAACATGGTGAAAGTGATGTAATTGTTCATGCAATCCTTGCTCACCACGAAGATGTCCAAACTTCAGGCATACTTGATGTGATAGTCCAGGCAGCCGATGCTCTATCCGGTGCGAGACCCGGTGCAAGAAGGGAAATGCTCGAAACATATATAAAAAGACTTGGCGAGCTTGAGCGTATTTCCAATAGCTTTCCCGGTGTTGAGAAATCTTATGCTATACAGGCTGGAAGAGAAATACGGATTATTGTAAGCAGTGAAAAGATAAACGACGAACAGACTTTTTTATTGTCAAGGGATATTGCAAAGAAGATAGAAACGGACCTTTCTTACCCCGGACAGATTAAGATAGTGGTAATCAGAGAAACAAGGGCCGTAGAGTATGCAAAATGAAATAAGGGTCCTTTTTCTTGGTGATGTTATAGGTAAACCTGGTAGAAGGGCTGTCGAAACCTTCATAAAAACCGTAAATGTAGATTTTAAAATAATAAATGGTGAAAATTTAGCCGGCGGTATAGGGATTACCCCGAGGGTTGCATTGGAAATGCTGTCCTGCGGAATTGACCTGATAACTACCGGTAATCATGTATGGAAAAAGAAAGAAACAGCCTCCTTCCTGATAGAAGAGCAGCGTGTCATAAGGCCGCTTAATTATCCGGAGGGAACACCTGGTTCCGGATATAAGATCATTAAAAGAAATAATAAAGAAGTATGCATAGCCAATGTTGAGGGAAGGGTTTTTATGAATTCTCTTGAGTGTCCTTTTCGGGCTATGAAAGATCTTGCCGAACATTGCGGCCAGGAGATCCCGATAATTGTGGATTTTCATGCTGAAGCCACGTCGGAAAAGGTGGCACTGGGCTGGTATCTTGATGGGAAGGTTTCGGCAGTTCTGGGAACTCATACGCACGTTCAGACAGCAGATGATAGAATTCTGCCGAATGGTACCGGATATATCACGGATGTAGGGATGACCGGCCCTGCAGATTCGGTAATAGGTATGGATAAGACGGCTGTTTTGAAAAGATTTACAACAATGATGCCGCATAAATATGAAGTCGGCAAAGAAAATATTGAGGTACAGGGAGTTATTCTGACGATAGACAGCATAACAAGGAAATGCTTAAAGATAGAGAGAATAAAGGAAAAGATCGGCTAAATAAATTCCACAGTTCACGTTTTGCAACACAAACCAAGGCATTTCAAGTTTTTGTGAATTATGAATTATAAACCAGGGTGAGATAGTATGGACATAGAACAGGAAATTGAAATAATAAAGCGCGGTGCAGTTGATCTGATCAGTGAAAACGAACTGAGAGACAAACTGAAAAAGGCAAAATCTGAAAAAAGGCCCTTACGGATTAAGCTCGGGCTTGACCCGACTGCCCCTGATCTGCATCTCGGTCATACTGTTGTTCTTCAAAAATTAAAGCAATTTCAGGATCTCGGCCATACAGCAATATTTCTCATCGGGGATTTTACCGGAATGATCGGAGACCCTACAGGAAGGATTGAGGCAAGACCTGCATTAACTAAGGAGGAGCTTCTTCAAAATGCAGAGACTTATAAAGAGCAGGTCTTTAAAATCCTTGATCCCGATAAAACAGAGATAAGGTTTAACAGCGAATGGATGGAGTCAATGAGTGCCGCCGACATGATCAGGCTATGTGCGAAGTACACGATGGCGCGGATTATGGAAAGGGAGGATTTCAAAAACAGATATACAAATAACCTGCCCATAAGCATTCATGAATTTTTATACCCCTTAGTGCAGGGATATGATTCCGTGGCATTAAAGGCTGATGTGGAGCTTGGCGGACATGACCAGATTTTTAATCTTTTTGTTGGAAGGGATTTACAGAAGGCCTACGGGCAGGAGTCGCAGGTACTTGTAACAGTGCCGTTGCTTGAAGGTACGGACGGCGTAAACAAGATGAGCAAAAGCTACGGAAACTATGTTGGAATAGATGAGTCGCCCGATATTATGTTCGGGAAGCTTATGTCTATATCGGACGAACTGATGCTCAAGTATTATGTGCTTCTGAGTGATATCACCATGGATGCATTCAAGACCTTGAATGATGATTTGAAAAATGGAAAGATCCATCCGAGAGACGCAAAAGTAAACTTTGCGAAGGAAATGATAACAAGGTTTCACGGAGGCGCTGAAGCTGAAGCAGCCTGTATGAATTTCGAGAAGATACATCGAGAAAAAGAAATACCCGATGACGTTGAGGTTGTAAGATTAAAAAAGGAAAATGATACTGTATGGATACCGAAGCTGCTCCTTGATATGGGCATGGTTACATCGACATCGGAAGGAAAACGTATGATTGGGCAGGGCGGTGTTTCTGTTGCACCAATAGATGCCGGGAGTATGATAAAAATAACATCTGAATCAATGGCTGCCGATAAGGTTGACGGAGAAATTTTTAAGGTCGGCAAGAGAAAATTTAAAAAAGTTGTTTTCGAAGATAAGCAGTCTTGACTTGACATGAAAGGCATTTTATAGTTTACTTATACCGCGATCCCCGGTAGCTCAATCGGTAGTAGCGTCTGGCTGTTAACCAGGATGTTGCAGGTTCGAGTCCTGCCCGGGGAGCTCTAATAAATAATGCTTTTAGGGTGTTGGAATTATCTGCACCCTTTTTTTGTGTCAGTTGACTGCTACAAACTCAATCATATAGATCAAGAAAAACCATAATCATTCAGGGATTAACATTGCAATATCAGTATTGCTGCGCTGTATTGACAGCAAATACAAAGCTGCATATCTTTTTCTGTCTGTATTTATTGATTACCAAATATAAGGTGCTTTTCTCAAAACCTGGCATTAAGTAGTATTTTCCGAATGCCTTCAGACTCGTCCGGATTCGCAACCTTGATGAAAACAACAGGCGGTCCTTCTTTTGGCAGTTTTATAACTCAGGTGAACAAAGTGCGTTCATTTTTTTAAGGCCGCACATCTTCCGGATACTGCAATACGGCCTTTGTTTGGCTTGTAGAATTTATAGACAGTACATGCCGGTAAGGGGAAATCCAGGGTCTTGCCGCTCAAGGCTCTCCTCCTTTCTGCCCTGTCCCAAGTAGCTGCATACACCGATGAACTCCCTCAGATTTAATTGGCGACAGTCCTATCGAGCTTGAAGTGCTGTTGCGATAATTATATCGATCTCAGGGGTTCGCTTTATCAGGTTTCAGAAATATTTACCTGATTTTAAATACTTTCACGGTTTTTTTACAGATATGTTTATTACCAAGCCTTTTACGTTGAAGTTAAGCAAAAAATAATGGAAAATGATAAGAACTGTGTGTTTTGCAGGGATATTAAGATTTAATCCGGACAGTTCAAGGAGGATATAAATACGATGCATAGAGAAGAAAATGTAGAAGGCGGCATTCAGCGTCAGGCTCGTCTCACTGCCTTGCGCAAACGCTGGTTGTTTGCGTTGCTGGCATGCTGTTTTTTAGTTGCAGGAGCATACCTGCTTTTCGTAAAATCGGGTAAGACACAGGCCGACAAAAAGGGATCTGATGCCCGGACACGTACTACGCCTGTCGTGGCAATACCTGCGAAAAAGGGAAATATTAATGTGTATGTGAATGGCCTTGGTACTGTCATGCCGGTTTACACGGTATTGGTCAGGACTCGTGTGGACGGGCAGCTCATGGATGTTTTTTATAAGGAAGGTCAAATCGTCAACAAGGGAGACCTGCTGGTACTAATAGATCCCAGACCATTCGAAGTCCAGTTAACGCAGGCTGAGGGACAATTGGCACGTGACCAGGCAACCCTTGCCAATGCAAAGATTGACCTTGACCGCTATCGGGTTCTCTGGCAGCAGGATTCAATCTCAAAACAGCAGCTTGACACCCAGGAGACACTGGTTAAGCAGTATGAAGGTGCTGTAAAGGTTGACCAGGGATTGGTCGATAGTGCCAGGCTTCAGTTGACTTACTGTAGGATTACTTCACCAATTGCGGGCCGCATCGGACTTCGTCTTATAGACCCGGGTAATATGGTCCATGCGAGCGATACAAATGGCCTTATTGTGATTACCCAACTTCAGCCGATGACTGTTGTTTTCCCCATCCCTGAAGACAGCCTTCCTCAGGTACTTCGCAGATTCAAAAAAGGTGCGCAGTTACAGGTAGAAGCTTATGACCGTGGACAAAAAGAAAAACTTGCCGTTGGGTCCCTATCGACCATTGACAATCAGATAGATACAAGCACCGGGACTGTTAAGCTTAAGGCAACCTTCCCGAACAAACATTATGAGTTGTTTCCTAATCAATTTGTTAATGTGCAGCTCCTTGTCGATGTTAAGCTGGGGGCTGTTATTATACCTTCATCAGCTATACAACGCGGCCCACAGGGGACCTTTGTTTATGTAGTGAAGGAAGATATGACAGTTACAGTACGTCCGGTCAGTATCGATGAGATTCAGGGTAATGAAGCCTCGATAAAAGCAGGAGTCTCGCCGGGAGAATCGGTTGTGACGGATGGTGCAGACAGGCTCAGGGAGGGGGCTAAAGTAGATCTGAAGCAAGGGGGTGCAGACACCCCTAAAAAGGGCCGCCGATGAACTTTTCCCGCCTTTTTATAACCCGGCCTGTGGCGACAACGCTTTTGATGGTTGCCATTTTTTTGAGCGGCGTTGTGGCATACAAACAGTTGTCGGTATCTGCCTTGCCTCAGGTGGATTATCCGACCATTCAGGTACGAACCTTTTATCCTGGCGGAAGTCCTGACGTTATGGCTTCATCCATAACAGCCCCATTGGAGCGCCAATTCGGTCAAATGCCAGGTCTGACCCAGATGACCTCGACAAGTTCAAGTGGCAGTTCGATCATTACGCTCCAGTTCTCCCTGAATTTAAGCCTCGATGTAGCTGAGCAGCAGGTCCAGGCAGCCATAAATGCCTCTTTTACCTATCTGCCGAAAGATCTTCCTATTCCCCCTGTATACAGCAAAGTAAACCCCGCTGACGCTCCGATTCTGACGCTTGGTTTGACTTCTGAAACCATGCCTCTGACACAAGTAGAAGACCTTGCCGATACCCGGTTTGCACAAAAAATTTCTCAACTTCCCGGGGTGGGGCTGGTGAGCATCAGCGGCGGACAGAGACCGGCTGTTCGGGTCCATGCCAACCCGACGGCCCTGGCAGCGTACGGTCTGACCCTGGAGGACCTGAGGTCCGCCATTGCAACTGCAAATGTTAATCAGGCAAAAGGGAGCTTTGACGGCCCCCGTCAGTCCTATATTATTGACGCCAATGATCAGCTTTTCTCGAGCAAAGAATATCGGTCTCTGATTGTCGCCTATCGTAACGGCGCTCCTGTGAAGTTGTCTGACGTAGCCGATGCTGTTGACGATGCCGAAAACATAAAGCAGGCAGCATGGATGAACGGCACTCCTGCGGTTATTGTTAATATTCAGCGGCAACCTGGAGCAAACGTTATAGAGGTCGTTGATCAGATAAAGAAGGTGCTCCCGCAACTACAGAGCGCTTTGCCACCGGCTGTAAAAGTTTCCGTGTTAACCGACCGAACCTCCACAATCCGGGCGTCGGTTCATGATGTCCAGTTCGAGATGATGCTTGCTGTGGCGCTTGTTGTCCTGGTCATGTTCCTTTTTCTTCGCAACATAGCTGCAACGATCATTCCGAGCGTGGCTGTACCCTTGTCCCTTGTAGGAAGCTTTGGTGCCATGTATCTGCTCGGATTCAGTTTGAACAATCTCTCTTTGATGGCACTTACTATTTCCACCGGTTTTGTGGTAGATGACGCCATTGTCATGATCGAGAATGTGGCCAGGTACATTGAGGCAGGAGAACCTCCGCTCCAGGCCGCATTGAAGGGTTCCAAACAGATAGGTTTTACCATCCTGTCTCTCACCGTGTCGCTTATCGCTGTGCTTATTCCGCTTCTGTTTATGGGGGATGTTGTAGGACGCCTATTCAGGGAGTTTGCCATTACACTCGGCGTTACCATAGTTATTTCCGCCGTAGTATCGCTTACGCTCACGCCGATGATGTGCTCTAAGCTCCTCAAACACGAGACCGAGGCTGAGCAGGGAAGATTTTACCATTCGTCGCAGATAGTTTTCGATTGGGTGATCGGGTTCTACGGCAGGACTTTGACCTGGGTGCTCAGACACCAGCAACCTACTCTCTGGGTAGCTGTGGGCACGCTGGTACTTACGATTCTGTTGTTCTATTTTGTGCCGAAAGGGTTTTTTCCAATACAGGACACCGGGGTTATTCAGGGAATATCCGAAGCGCCCCAATCAATCTCCTTCACAGCTATGGCTGATCGTCAGCAGGCTCTTGCACGTGTGATCTTGAAGGACTCTGCAGTTGAAAGCCTCTCGTCCTTTATCGGCATAGATGGAACAAATGTTACACTCAACAGCGGACGAATCCTTATCAACCTTAAACCGCTGGCAAAAAGGAAAGCAGATGTAGGCGAGGTAATCCGCCGACTTCAGCCTGAGTTGGCAAAGATCGAAGGGATCACACTCTTTATGCAGCCGGTACAGGACCTTACTGTCGACGCGCGGGTGGCTCGAACACAGTATCAGTACACACTCGAGGACCCCGACATTGATGAGCTGAATACGTTGACACCCAAGCTTGTAGAATCGCTCGCTGCCCATCCCAAACTTTGGGATGTAAGCAGTGACCAGCAGGACAAAGGGCTGCAACTTTTTATTGAGTTTGACCGCAGTACTGCTTCACGGCTGGGCATTACGCCGCAGATGATCGATGATGCCCTCTATGATGCATTCGGTCAACGGCAGGTCTCCACAATTTTCACTCAGTTAAACCAGTACCGTGTTGTCCTGGCAGTTAAACCCGAATTCCAAAAAGGTCCGGAGGCATTGCAATCCATCTATCTTCGCGGCATAAACAACGGGCAGGTCCCTCTTGGGTCATTTATCAAAACCTCGCAGACAACCGGGCCGCTTGTTATCAGCCGACAAGGTCAGTTTCCAGCTACGACGATCTCTTTCAATCTGGCGCCAGGAGCTGCACTTGGAGACGCGGTAAAGGCCATAGAATCCGCTGAGAAAAAAATGGACTTTCCCGCCGGCATCAGAGGCAGCTTTCAGGGAACTGCACAGGCGTTCAGGGTCTCCCTTGAAAATGAACCACTTTTAATCCTTGCTGCCCTTATCACGGTCTATATTGTCCTTGGGATACTCTATGAAAGCTACATCCATCCCATTACCATCCTGTCTACGCTGCCCTCCGCGGGAGTGGGAGCAATCCTGGCGCTGATGATCTGCCGCTCCGAATTCAGCGTCATTGCCCTTATCGGCATTATTCTGCTTATCGGTATTGTGAAAAAGAACGGTATTATGATGGTAGACTTTGCACTTGATGCCGAGCGTACAGAAGGAAAGAGCCCTCAAGATGCAATTTATCAGGCTTCACTCCTTCGGTTTCGCCCCATCATGATGACCACCATGGCAGCGCTTCTTGGTGCTCTGCCATTGGCCCTGGGAACAGGAGTGGGATCGGAGCTTCGACGGCCTCTGGGCATCACCATTGTCGGCGGGTTGATTATCAGCCAGGTGCTGACCCTTTACACAACGCCTGTCATTTATCTTGCCTTTGACCGTATGGCAAAACGCGTACGGCTGTGGCAACATGAGATAGCTGGAAGCAAGGGGGATGATCCGATTGTTTAAGCCACTCGGGCTATTTGAACTTATAAAAAGAGATCGGGCCATGAATTCTCTATGAACTTTTCAACGGTTTTTATCCACAGGCCTGTTGCAACCACCCTTATAACTCTCGCGATATTACTCTCAGGTATCGTTGCCTTTCAGATGCTGCCTGTTGCCCCGCTGCCCAAGGTGGATTTTCCGACCATACAAGTATCGGCCGGATTGCCGGGGGCTGACCCTGAGACCATGGCTACATCAGTTGCCGCCCCTCTTGAGCGCCAATTCGGGCGGATAGCAGGCATAACAGAAATGACATCGACCAGTTTTCGCGGCACCACAAACATTACAATGCAGTTCGATCTGAACCGCAACATTGATGGTGCTGCCCGTGATGTACAGGCAGCGATCAATGCAGCCCGCGGTTTCCTGCCGCCGAATCTTCCCAATAATCCGACGTACCGCAAGGTAAACCCGGCTGATGCACCTATCCTCATTGTTACCCTCCAGTCCGATGTGATAGATACACCTCAGTTGTATGATGCCGCATCAAGTATCATGCAGCAGAAGCTGTCACAAGTGAAGGGCGTAGGCCAGGTAATAGTCGGGGGTAGTTCACTTCCGGCAGTACGTGTGGAGGTAAATCCCCTGGCATTGAACAAGTACGGAATCAGCCTGGCGGATGTGCGCGGTGTGCTGGCTACTACTAATGTAAACAAACCGAAAGGTCAGATGTCGGATGATACGAAAACATGGGATATCAAGGCAAATGATCAGCTTCGAAAAGCCGTTCAGTACCAGGAGGTAATCGTTGCCTACAGGGCTGGTGCGGCAGTTCGGCTGACGGACGTGGCCACGGTAGAAGATTCGGTGGAGGACGTCCAAACTGCCGGGCTTATGAACAATAAACCGTCTGTCATGGTAATGATCTTTCGTCAGCCCGGGGCAAACATTATAGAAACCGTGGATAGCGTTCGCGATCTTCTTCCTCAATTGGCAGCTTCCTTGCCCGGGAGCGTAAAGGTGTCGGTTGTCCAGGACCGCACCCCACCCATACGCGGTTCACTGAAGGAGGTTGAGAAGTCGCTCATTATTTCTGCCATTCTTGTAATACTTGTGGTTTTCGGCTTCTTAAGACATATCCGCTCCACCATCATTCCTGCTGTTGCAGTGGGAGCTTCACTCATTGGTACATTTGGAATCATGTACCTCTGCGGTTATAATCTCGACAATCTCTCTCTGATGGCGCTCACTATTGCAACAGGATTTGTGGTGGACGACGCTATTGTTGTTCTAGAGAACATTACCCGGTATATAGAAAAGGGATTACCTCCCATGGAAGCCGCGTTGCGAGGATCGAAGGAGATCACCTTTACGGTGCTTTCCATGAGCATTTCTCTTGTTGCCGTGTTCATCCCTCTCCTCCTTATGGGCGGCATGGTCGGTCGTTTGTTCCGTGAGTTTGCCGTGACTCTTTCCGCTGCGATTATGGTTTCTCTCGTTATATCGCTTACCACAACGCCTATGATGTGTGCCCTGCTGCTTAAGCCCGAGAAAGGCTACAATCACCGCTGGTTCTACAGGGCAAGCGAGAGTATCTTTGATTGGATGCGTAATCGTTACGATGTGACGCTCAGGTGGGCTTTGCGCCACTCGCGCTTTATATTTGGTGTAACAGTGGCTACATTCCTAATCAATATCTGCCTCTTCTTCATTGTCCCCAAAGGTTTTTTTCCGGAAACGGATACCGGGCGCATTCGAGGCTCCATTCAGGCAGAACAGGATATATCATTCCAGGCCATGAAGGTGAAGCTTGCGGATGTAGTAAAAATCATTAAAGAAGACCCTGACGTGGTGTACGTGCTTGGCTATACCGGCGGAGGAAGGGGCGGCAGCGCCGCGAACACAGCATCTATATTTATTACATTGAAACCCTTTGAACAACGGAAAAGCAGCTTAAGCGAGATCATGTCAAGGCTACGTAAAAAGCTTGCAGTTCTGCCGGGCACGCCTACATATCTTCAGCCTGTTCAGGACCTTCGCATAGGAGGAAGAGGAGGCACCGCCCTCTATCAATATACGCTTCAGGCCGGTGAAATCTCGGAACTCAATACATGGGGGCCGCGTATTCTTCAGAAAATGCGGACATTGCCTGAGCTTGTTGATGTGGCCAGCGACCAGCAGGTGAAGGGGTTACAGGTCACGCTTGTAATTGATCGGGATACGGCCTCGCGGCTCGGGATTACCGCTTCAATGATAGACAATACTCTCTATGATGCCTTCGGTCAACGTCAGGTCTCAATCATTTACACTCTTTTGAACCAATACCATGTGGTAATGGTTGTTGACCCCCGTTTCTGGCAAAATCCTGATACGCTTAAGGCAATTTACATAAAGTCCGTTAATGGGAAAATGGTGCCTCTAAGTGCTTTTGCGAAGCTCGAACGGGCTGCAACTTCTCTGGCTGTTGCTCATCAGGGGCAGTTCCCTTCTGTTACGATCTCTTTTAATCTGACACCGCAGGTACCTCTCGGTAATGCGGTGGCATCAATCGAGCGAGCCAGCAGGGAGATAGGGTTCCCCTCGGGTATCCGGGGAAGTTTTTCCGGCACAGCCCAGGCATTCAAAGACTCTGTTGCCAATCAACCGTTTCTAATCCTTGCGGCTCTCGTGACGGTATACATCGTCCTCGGTATACTCTATGAAAGTTATATACATCCCATAACAATTCTATCCACTCTGCCTTCAGCAGGCGTAGGGGCGATGCTTGCGTTACTTATCTGTCGTACGGATCTGAGCCTCATTGCCCTCATCGGTCTCTTTCTGCTAATTGGTCTCGTGAAGAAAAACGGCATTATGATGGTAGACTTTGCTTTGGAAGCAGAGCGCAAAGAAGGGAAAAAACCATATGAAGCAATCTACGAAGCCTGTTTGTTGAGGTTCCGTCCCATTATGATGACTACCATGGCAGCCCTTCTTGGCGCTCTGCCGTTGGCCTTGGGAAGTGGAGTGGGGTCAGAACTTCGCCGGCCTATGGGGATTACCATCGTCGGCGGGTTAATCATCAGCCAGATGCTCACCCTGTATACGACGCCGGTGATGTATCTCTATCTTGAACGGTTCAGATTATGGTGCAAAGGGAAAAAACATTTTAATAGGTCCTATAGGTCGAATAAGACATATTAAGATCCGAACAGGAGCGTACTATGCAAATTTTACACAAATTGATTTACAGAGTAATCTTAGTTGCAGCGATGTCGGCTTTAATCTCTGCTTGCGCCGTAGGCCCGGATTACGTGAGATCCACAGTCCTTGTGCCAGAATCTTATAAGGAAAATAAAGAATGGAAGGTGGCAGAACCAAGGGACGATATGTTTCATGGCTCGTGGTGGGAGATATTTAATGATCCTGAATTGAATTCTCTAGAAGAGCAGGTCAACATCTCAAACCAGAATATCGCTATGGCGGAAGCGCAGTTCCGACAGGCAACTGCTTTGGTCCGGACTGCCACATCAAGTTTTTTCCCTGTGATTACTGCAAACCCTGCCGCAACACGTTCTTTAAAGTCGTCCAATATCGGTCAAGGTACTTCCGGTACAAACACCGTCTATACGGCGGCTCCTCTCAATATATCTTCCTGGGAATTGGATGTCTGGGGCCGGATACGCCGCAATGTAGAGGCGGCCCAGGCGAGTGCACAGGCGAGTGCGGCAGACCTCGAAGGGGTCCGACTGAGCGTTCATGCCGCCCTTGCCCAGAACTACTTTTTTGTACGTGCACTGGATAGGCAAAAGCAGATTCTTGACGCGACGGTTCAAGCCTACCGGAGATCTTTAGAATTAACAACGAACCAGTATAAAAGCGGTGTTGTCTCCAGGGCAGATCTACTCCAGGCGGATACCCAACTCAAAACAATACAGGCCCAGGCAATCGATGTAGGTGTTCAGCGTGCCCAGACAGAACATGCTATTGCCCTGCTTGTGGGAAAACCTGCATCCGGTTTTTCCATTCATTTTTCTCCCCTCGATGCAACTCCTCCTTCCATGCCGGTCGGAGTACCGTCGGAACTGCTCGAACGCAGACCCGATATAGCTGGTGCCGAACGGCGTGCTGCTGCTGCAAACGCACAGATTGGAGCGGCAAAAGCTGCATACTTCCCGACTGTCACGCTGACAGGATCAATGGGTTATCAAAGCACAGATACCTTTAGCTGGTTTGCCTGGCCAAGTCGTTTCTGGTCTGTTGGACCTGCAATTGCTGAAGCCTTATTTGACGGAGGCTTAAGAGGAGCCCTGAACGATCAGGCTCGTGCTGTTTATGATGCGAATGTGGCTTCCTATCGTCAGACAGTACTTACCGGATTTCAGGAGGTAGAAGATAATCTGGCTGCCCTCCGTGTCCTCGAACAGGAGGCGCTGGCACAGGATGAAGCAGTGAAGGCAGCACGGAAATCTTTGGAGTTTTCCTTCAATCAGTATAAACAGGGAACGGTGAGTTACCTTAATGTGATAGTGGCACAAGTGGCGGCCTTAAACAGCGAAAGGACAGCAGTCAGTATTCTGGGCCGCCGGATGACCGCCAGTGTGCTTCTCATCAAAGCCCTCGGCGGGGGCTGGGAAAGGAAAAATCAAGGCACAGCAGGAGATTGAAAAAGTTGAGAATAGGTAATAAAAAATGAAAGTAAATGCAACTATGACAACAACAGTCGCGCGCACCCAAGCTTAAAAGCTCGGTCCTTTGCTTGCTTTGCGTCGCCGGGTACGCTTGGTGTTGGAATCTATGTTGCGAGTATGAGGGGAGGAGGCTCCGGCAGCTTTTGCTTGCGAAGCGGGCGGCGAAGCCCGCAGTATATAGAGGAGGGCGAACATGTTTAAAAATGATAAAATACTCATGATTTATTTTCTAATCATATTTTTGGGCATTCCTTTTTTTATTCCCACGACCGTAACGGGATCGATGCCGGTTGAAAAAACACTCACAGGTTGTGTCATAGAAGGCAGATTCTTCAGCGTCTCGTTCGACTTTCAAACAAGTAAGCCGGTTAAGGCTTACCCAATAAGGATCTGGCAAAACCTTGATCTGGCTTCTTACGAAGGAAATGCGGTTTCTATGGTCGGTTCTCTTTTACCCGGCGACCGTTTTGTTCTCAAGGAAGGTGGCAAGCCTGTAATCGTTAAGGAAAAGTGTGAGAGCGATAACCTTGCTGTTATCCGGAAAGAGTTTATTATGGAGTACAGGGCTGCCGGGTACAAGGCGGCAATGCAAAAGAACTTTGACGAAGCTCTAATATTGGTTAACCGGGCACTCGACATGGACAAAACCCTCTGCGGCACCTACATTGACCGTGCCCAGATCTATTATCTTAAGGGTGATTTTAGCTCCGGCGAGACTGATGTCAAGACTGTTAAGGATGGTGCATGTATCGACCCGCAAGGTCTCAACTACTTAGTGCTGGAGGAGATGGGCACAAACCTTGTTAAATCCGGAAAAAAGGCTGCTGCCATCGAGTTATACAAAATGGGGCTGGGCTCCTGCCGCTCGGATATGTGCAGGGAGACAATGAATAAAGATATACTGAAAGCAGCCGGAAAGTAACAGTATATATTGACAGTTAATCTTTCGAGTCCTTCTGTATAATAAAGGTTAATACAGGTGCCGGAAAACCTCTGCTTTGGGTGTAATATGTTGTTATACGGGATTCAGGTTTGTACGTTTTTTGAAATATCATATTGCTTTCATATACAGGGGTAATCCTGCTGTCCCATAGTAATCCCTTTTTTAGGAAGTCAGGCAATGTTATGGAAATAAATAGCTCAAAGTCAGGGTGCATCTCCCAGGTAAGAGCAGGATACAAGAGATATTCAAATCTGCACCGGAATACAGGTCCCCCAATATAAGACGTCCGTCCGTCAACATTCATTCCCTGCCGGTACTTAATGGTAAGATTATTTTTACCAGGTAATAGCCCGGCATTAAAATGAACAATATTGAACCTCCCAATCCCCGGAAATATATCACTAAAACTTTCAACGCCCTGGGCTGTTTTTATAAATTCCGGAAGAGTCATGTGAATGAGGGAAGCACTCCGAGTTGTCTTTTTCCCGGAATTTACATAATCGAGATACATAAAATATTGTTCATATTGAGGTTTGTTCCATTGGTATCTGTGTTCGGTGATTCTGCCAAGAAATTCCACTTCTGTTTCACGGTCTTTTATGGTCCCGCATGAAAGCTGTTTTTCGTTCAGCAGTATAATCGGATCATATACGTCTACCCCGAGGAACTGCAATGGTATCTCAATCGCTGAATTTGACCGGTTTTCAATAATATAAGAGACATACATATCGATCTTTTTTTCGAGGGAAGAATTGTCAGACTCCATCACAGGGAAAACTACCTTTATATCTTCTCTATATAATTTTAATTGGGTTGCTGTCTCCACCGGCTTAATGTTTCCGCTAAAAAAATGGTCTTTATAAATACGGGAAACATTAGCAAAGGCATAGCCCCAGACTATAAACAGCATGATGAAATAAAATATGATCCTTTTCATTTTGTTATTTTCCTTGTAGGCACAAATTCTTTTTTATCCCATTTATACCTGGCGGTTAAATATTTACCAACGGTGTTATCATAGTATTTAAATGTTAAGAGTCCTTTCTCTATTCGGATTAACCCTGTAGAGTTGAGTTTTTTAGACGGAGATACAAAAATACCTTCGGCGTATTTTATCGGAAGAGGGAAAATGGTGCCATCCGGTTTAGCAGTGAAGAGTTTGTAATAGTTACCGTTACAGGAGCCGTATTGACCTATGTTAAAATCAACCTGCCCATCCATATTGTAATCATTGAAAACAAGAGAAAATTCCGGTGTCCAGAAACTCAAAGGTTCATGTTCTTTTTCAAAAGGAAACATTAAATCGTTAAGTGACTGTCTTGACAACACGGTATCACCCTTTTTAACTTGGATTGTAAAATAGCCTTCCCATTTTTCGCCATTTCCGCACCACTCTTCAGCGTCTGCACGGCGATCCCCTTTCTCGAGGAGAATCTCAACTTTTTCCTTTTGTCCATCATGGTTAATATCATACCAGGATTCCGAAATTATTACAGATTGTTCAGTAGTGGTGCCAGGCTTGGCATTGACCATCATGACTACCAGATGGATGAAAAGGAATATAAAAAAGATAACGCTGCATCTTATCGCCTTGTGAAGTAAGGTCTTATTGCCAAACCGTTTAGTGATATTCCTGAGTTCCATCAAGGGTATCATCTCCACAGTGTTTTGTAGTTACTTCCCAACGTAGAAGCAGCGGGAGATGTCGTGGAGGATGCTGTCATGGTATTTTCTCCTGTGATTTCTTCGAGGTGAAAAAGTGACCAGCGGGGTTCGAAAATGGTGATTTCCAGCGGCCTATTCGTTTTTATGGCACTAATTGCTCCTTCCAGTCCCACTAATTTTTTTTCAAGGCATTTCTGTGTTTTTCATTCGTAATGAGAACGCCGCTGCCCTTCATTCCTTTTACTATGTAATATTTCATTATTTAAAGCCTGTTCATAATTATCATTGAATAACCATTAATATTAGTGGCTTATGTATGGCAAAACCTTATAACAGGAGCGTTCATTCACCGCAAATCAATACTCTGCAAAATGATTTACCTGCACGAAAAGAATATCAGACGGTAGATGGTAAAACAATTAAAAAGAACTTTTCCCACTTGAAACACCTTTCAAAGAAGTAGAAGGAGAAGCTTTTTAAGGATATACTGGAAGAAGTAAAAAGAATTATGGATTCGACAAAGATATTGCCAAATCGATGTGTATACTTAACCTCACCCCTGCTATACCGGGAGGCATTATTCCTCCGGGAATGACGGGGCAGTTTATTGACAATATCACCTGTTGATAATTTGATATAAGCATAAAACAATCACATGCCCATATTAAAGGATGATGGATTGAAAGTCATTGATACTTGAACCTGCACATTACGAAAGGAAAGCTGCTGCACAAACGCACCAGCCGCAGATCTCGACTTCAATAAAAATTATTGAAATTGCAAGAAGAGCGAGTATTAAAACAGAGTGACAGTTGTATTCAAACTCGAGACAGTAAGTAGCTGGTTTTCTGGTTGTTCACCTGTTTTTGTACGGCTTTGAAAGAAAAATAATAGCTCAAAAAGATTTGCTCAGTGTATCTTTCGAGGAAGTAGAGCGTCTTCACCGTTTTTATCTTTCTCAGCCAATTAGCGGTGAAACTCTGTGTTTTTAAATGAAGACCTCACTCTGAAAAGATTTGGGCTGTAAAAGTGTAGATATTGGTTCCTTTTTCTTTCCAGGCATTAATCGGCAGACCGGCCTTGCGGCATGTATGCTTCAGGAATTCTTCCCTGTTCCATCCATGCTCTGCGGCGACCTGCGGGAGCAGAAGACCTGCATAGTTCCCTCTGGTTATATATAGACCGTGTCGGCCTGCCTCGACTTCTTCTATGTTGTTAATCAATTTTAACGGGCTGAGTACGGATATCTCGATGTGAATATCTTTCAACTCTTCAACGGAAACGGGAGGAAAACGGGGGTCCCTGCTTGAAGCTGCAACGGCCATCATTGAAACTGCCCTATAAAGCTGCTCAACAGGCACAATATACCCTATGCACCCTCTTAATTCACCTTTCTTTGTGAGTGTAACAAAGGCGCCCCTCTTCTCGAGCAGTTTTCCCTCTTTTATCTGAAATTCGGGAATATTCCCATTTGTAATATACTCATCCATGGTTTTGCGTGCAATTATAATGAGCGTTTTCTGTTCTTTATTATTCAGTGTATGGCTGTTACCAGGATAATAAAAGGCGACTGAGCCATACCCGACAACACGGCCCTTATCCCTTGTAACATCCCCCGAATTGGCATAATGCAGGGTTTTTGACTCGGCATTCAGTGCTTTTGATGCCATCAGTAAAGCAACTACTCCCTGGGCACCGCACAGTTCATATCCTCCATTATTTAAACCGTCGAGCAGTTTGTCCGTATTAAGCTTCTCGATTTCCTTTAATGCAGACCTGTCCATTTGATTTGCAATATTGTATGCGTGATAATGAGACATATCCGACGAAACTACGATAAGAGTTTCTTTCGGGTTTTGTCTCAACATTTTCACAAGTGCATTTGAAAGTTTTTTGTAGTCGTCGGTGTCCATTGATCCGATGATCAATGGAACGATTTTAAAGGATTTCAATGTTCTCTGTAAAAAAGGCAACTGGACCTCAAGGGAATGTTCCTGTTCAAAGGCAGGGGAAAAGACTTTGATGGCTTTGCACTGTTCCATAAGTGTCTGAGCAGCTTTACGATCTATTTCCACCTTTCCGAGGGGTGTTGCCCATGCACCGGAAGGGTAGATTGAAATGCCTCTGAAGGGCATTCTGTGGCTTGAACCAATGATAATGACTGTCTTATAAGGCCTGCCTCTCAATTGATTGTATGCATATGCGGCAACATCGCCGGAATATTCATAACCGGCATGGGGGACCATGATGCCGATCAAAGGAGAGTTTATTTTTTCACATTTTAACTCTGCTGCTTTCAAAAAGCCGTCTATTTTCTTTTCCAGAGCACCTTCGTCTGCAGGATAAAAAGAACCGGCATAGACCGGTTTTTTTACTTTTTGCAATCCTTCATCAGCAAGAGCCGGTGCAGGAAAAATGAATAAAAATAGAAGAAATATTGCCATGCTCCGCTTTTTTAAATTTGAAATTAAAAATTTAAAATTTAAAATTGCATTTAAACCTTCCATATGCCACCTATCTTTTCATTGCAAAATTTACATTTCCCGGCCTGCATATTGTTTTCCAGCATGCTGTATCCGGCCCTCCTGATAATCATTTTTCTGCATTTCGGACAATAAGTGTTCTCTCCCGGATGTCCCGGCACTTTCCCAATATACACGTAATGCAGACCTGTTTTCAATGCTGTTTCCCTTGCCTTTTCAAGTGTGCTTACAGGGGTAGGAGAAACGCCTGTAAGCTTATACATGGGGTAAAACCGGGAAAAATGGACAGGTGTATCAATTCCGACATTATTTATCAGCCATTCGCACATCTTTGCAATCATCTTCGGATCATCGTTATAGCCTGAAATTACGAGATTGGTAATCTCCACCCAAACCCCTGATTTCTTTAATGATCTTATTGTTTCCAAAACAGGATTAAGTTCAGCCTCGCACATCTTGTTGTAAAACTCCTGACTGAATCCTTTCAGGTCAATATTTACCGCATCAAGATATTCGCACAGTTTTTTCAAAGGCTCCGGATTGATGTATCCGTTTGAATGAGATACGTTCAGAATGCCCTTGCTTTTTGCTGCTCTGGCCGTATCAAACATGTATTCATAAAAGTTTGTCGGTTCGGTATAAGTATACGCAATGCTCTTGCAGCTGTTTGCCTTTGCCATTGAGACAATATTATCTGGTGGACAGTAACGGTTATCTGTTTCGAGAGGGGATGTCTGCGATATCTGCCAGTTTTGACAGAATTTACATCTAAGATTGCATCCTGCGCTGGCAATGGAAAAACTGAGACTTCTGGGAAGCACGTTAAAAAACGGTTTTTTTTCTATAGGATCAATATGGATGGCGCAGGGCATGGCATATCCGAGTGAATAAAGTTTGCCTTTTATATTTTTTCTTGCCCGGCAGAAACCTGAATTGCCTTCGGAAATGGTGCATCCTCTGGGGCACAATTGGCACCATACAATCTGCTTTTTTTCGTCATATTTTTCGTAATACAGTGCTTCTTTTAGCGGATTAGTATTGCTGCCGAGAAGGATCTCCGGCTTTACATTCAGAACAAGCGGGGCAAGGCAGGCTATTTTTATAAAGGTCCGTCTGCTCAGCATAACGCACGGTAAATTATACTACTTTTTGTATGAGGTTAACAACAGTACGAAACTGCTTATTTTTAATGTTATAAGCGTGATGCACCCATTCGAGAAACCAAGTATAGGCAGCAGAATAATCCCGCCAATAATCCCGCCAATCCAGCCTCCAAGAAGGTCAGCGCTATATAAAACCCCGGCAGCCCTGCCTACGCTGCCTGCCTGATAAACCTTATTTGCCAAGGGGAATTCCATACCTGCCAGAAAACCTGATACAAACAACAGGAAGAAAATCATTACCCGCATGAATAGAGGATTAAAAGTGACGGAATATTCAATAAAGAGAAACATCAGAAGTAGTATCACGCAAAAGACTGCTATTGCTGCTTCTGCATAGATAAATGCAAAAAATACCTTATGGATACGGTTTTGAAAAAAAATGACGACAAGACTTCCGGCAGCCATGCCTGTCATGAAGGTTGTTATTAGTATGCCGATTTCATGAAAAATATAACCGTAAAATATTTGAAAACAGAAAAGAAGAACCAGCTCAAGGACCATTGCTGTAAATCCGGTAGTTGCAATGGCATAGACTATGCCGGCATTACTGTATTTTTTCTGAATGAAAAGAAATACTAAGAAAATGGCTGATATGAATATAATGGTAGCAATGATGTTAATCCGCTTTACATAATCAAAAAATATTTTCAAATATGGGGAAAAAAGCAGGTTAATGTATGTAACATTATAGAAAAGACCTTTAGGAGAAAAATCTTTATTAATAGACGCTGTTGTGCCTTGTATGTTGGATCTGAACCAGTTACGCCAACTTTCTTCAAAGCGGTAGTTCAGATGTGAAGATGTGATAAGATCCGTTTTTATCCCGTAGCCTTCTAACCTGCTATAAAGAAGGGCAGGGGAGGTGAGTGCAACTTCCCGGGTGTCTGATGCCATAAAAAGGTTTAAATCGCCCGGCAGTACATAAACATAAGAGAATACATTTTCAAGGGTATGTATAATACTTACATTTAGTTCCTTTAATTCCTTAATGTAATATGTGAGAGAACCTGTCATTGTCATTGTAAATATACCATTATCTTTCAATCTTGATTTTGCTGTTTTGAAGAATTCCAGTGTAAAAAACCTGTTTGCCTGAAGTGTATAGGGTGGAGGCAAACCAAGGAATACCATATCGTATTTACCAGGTGTTTCTGTTAAAAAACGCTTTCCGTCAACATAATAAAGATTGACCAACGGGTTATCCAGTTCCTTCTGTGTCAGCGAAGTAGAAAACTTATGGATGACAGTAAGCAGCAGAGGGTCTCTCTCAATATAGTCTATTCTTTTCACACAGGGGTATTTGAGCAATTCATTCACAATACCACCTGCGCCTGCGCCAATGATGAGTATATTTTCCGGAAAAGGATGGGAAAGCATTGGAAAGTGCACAAATTCTTCAACAAAGGCAATGTCAGGAATTGGTGTTGTCAGAGTGGGTATGCCGTTGGAGAAAAAGGTATATTGACTGTCATTCTGAATAACGACAATGTTTTGATAATTGGAGTTTCCGTAATATATCATGTTTTGATCAGGCCATTGCCTTTCTAAAGAAATGTTGTTTATCTTCTCTGTCCCGCTGCCTGTCAGAAAGACAGTTGAAAGAACAAACAGGCATATTGAAAGGACTGTAATAATATGTTTTTTTGAGAGACCTGTTGAGGAGGCAAGGAATGAACATGCCAATGAACTGATGAAGGCGACCCCCATGGCTATCTGAAAGGAGTTATAATAAATGATAAGCAGATAATTAACCAGCACGCCCCCGATAATTGTTCCTAACATTTCGACAAAGTAAACCTTTCCTGTTGATGCAGCGCCTTCCCATGTTATTTCGTCGTAGGCTGAACAGGCGAGTGTAAAAAAGAGACCGTGAAAAAAACCTGTTGGCAGAAGAATAATGACGGAGGAATAAAATGTCGGTACTAATCCGATCCCAACACCGGGGCCAATGCCGGCAATTGTTTTGAAAAGCCGCGCGAAGTATATGCTCGCCGGAAAAAAGACTGAAAACAAGATGATTGATAATATTAGGGCGTTCATACTATTCTTTTTGTTCCATCTGCCCCCTGTGAAAGACCCTGCTGCCTCCCAGATGATCCAGGAGCCTATGATTAGACCGATAGAGAGTTCATTGCCTGAGAAGAGAATGAGCAGTTCCCTGAGCAGGATTGTCTGGGCAATAATGCCGCCAAGACCGCCGACCATCAAAACAGTAATAAAACAAATAAGTTTTCGATTAAACATTATTCATATATATCCAATAAGCCTGGGGGGTGTCAACAACAAGTCGTATTTGAATATCATATACCGAAAGGTTGTACAGACTGCCTTTAAATCCATGCTGTGAATATAGTTAAGTCATATATATTGCAACATATTCAAGGCAATTGCTTTCTTTGTTTTCAAAAATCTGGTATGATTATTTTTCATGGAAAATATCAAAATAAATCTTGAAAATCTTATAGCTTTTTTGTTTGTGGCAAGAGAAAAGAGCTTCAGCAACGCAGCGGCACAACTGTTTCTTACACAACCTGCGGTGACAACTAAGATCAAATGCCTGGAGAGACAGTTTGGTGCAAAACTGTTTGTAAGTGCAGGCAAGCAACTCCAGCTTACCGAGGTGGGTAAAGAGATACTCCCTATAGCCCAGGAAATATACACAAAGTCAAAGGAATGTGAAAATATTTTATTATCATATAATAATGCCGGCAGAGGCGTGCTGCGTATCGGTGCATCAAGGTCTCTTTCTCAAACATACCTGCCGTTGCTGATAAATATCTTCAGCGATCATTATCCTAACATACAGATAAGCGTCACAGAAGGCACGTCGCATGAAATCATCGAAAAAATAATGCAATTTAAGGATAATGTGGGAATTATCCCTAAAGTTCCCATAAATGATAAGATTACGGCACTTACCATATCGAGTGAGAAAATTGAGTTTGTAGTGAGCACCAAAAATCCGCTTGCTCAAAAGGAACGTATTTCAATAAACGACTTACTGCAGCAGCCCATACTTGTTGCAGGAGAGGGCTCTGCTACGAGACTGGCCCTTTTGGATTTTTTTGACAAATACAATGTAGTCCCTCATATTATTTTTGAAGCAGAAAATCTGGAAATGATAAAGAAATATCTTTTAACAGGCAGGGGTATGGCCCTAATGTTCCCGGCAGTGGCTAAAGGCGAATTGGAGAAAGGACAGCTCAAGATTTTGAGTATGGATGATATCAATATTTACATAGATGTACAGCTAATTTTTCTCTCAGAACACTTGTTAAGCCCAAGTGCGAAGAAGCTTGTTGAAATTATTCATTCAACCTTTTCTGTATGACGCCAATTTACCTTCAATCAATAGATCCCTCGAAGCCCTGATTGGTATGAGACTTTTGACTGCCAACTGCCAACCGAATAAACATTGTGGATCAGGTCTGTTGTGAATGAAAATTAAAACCTGATCCACAATTATTTCATATTAGGTTTATACAAAAAAATATTTATCCTGTTATTATCATGTAATAAGTTTAGCTACACATGTATAAGAAACATTAAATCGGGAGGGGGCGGCTAAAAAAACTTATTTAGCCGCCCTTGTGGGTGTTGGTGTCTGAATTTGGGACGCAGGAGCTGAAACTTCCTGTTATTTTTCTTTCTATGCTTGTGAAGTCAAGTTTCTTAATCCCTTGGTCATGCTTTTTATAAAATATGGTAATTCCACCTTTCTGGTTGGAGCCAATATCCTGCTTTGAAAGTTCATAATATATTTTGATTTTAATTCTCTCATAAGACTTATGTATTCATCTGTATCAATAGCCTTGGCAATATCCTGTAAGCCCGGGCTGCTGCCTTCTACCTGCATAAAAGGACCGGAACCGATAACTACCTTCCAGATATTTGTTATCTTTATTCCTAATCGTTCCATTTCCGGAACAAATCTATCACGGACAAATACCTTATATTCATCAGCCATGCCTGGAATGATGTCAAAATATTGATTAAACTTCCACATACCGAACTGGATTTCGTATTTTTCTACTTCAATTGGACCATAGGATACCAAAAGTCTGCTTGAATAATTCATAATAAGAGGAAAAAGCTGTTCAAGAAGCTGAGTATATTCAGCAGAAGTCATAATTTTTTGGAATTCCTCAATATCGGTTGTTGTGGATATGGCGGTTATGTGAGGTCCTGCCCCTACCACTACGTAAAACCCTCCGACGACTCTTAGCCCCAGTTTCTCCATAACGGGCATATGGGTGTTCATAACAAAGTTTTCATATTCTTTTTCTTTCTTCTTCCTGACGCCCCAATGCTGCACAAAAAGTATGGCCATGATGCCCTCCTTAAAAGATTTGTAAGATTATGGGTTCATATATTCCGCAATTCATCCATCGTACCCGGTTTAACTTTAAAAAAAGTCATCCTGATATATATTTCAAACCTCCTACTTTCTAAAGAGTTGAAGCATCAGGTCTGCAACATAAGATTCATCCTTCCCAGCCTCTTTCTTAGTGTATTTAGCTGCCCTGGCCTGCACCCAGAAAATATTTTCAGGAAAAGAAAAACGTTTGTCCGTTACCCATTCCATATCCTGGGGGAAACCGAAGTAATTTTCGACTTCCTTGCCGATTCTTACTATTTCAAGTATTTCACTATCATCAAGACAGGGTGTTTTTCTCAGCGTTTCAGGTATTTCGCTAATTGTTGTTCCGCTTTCTCCATACACGACCATTTTCGTCTTATCAGCCACAGATCTTGATTCAATGCACATATCCTTCTTGTTAATAATAAAAGAATCAGGCGTAATATCCCCGCTGACAACACTCTCACCAAGACCAAAATTACCTTCAACTATAGTCCGGTCGAGATCACCTGCACTTGGCAGAACAGTAAGAGTAACACCTGCGCTTTTTGCCTCGATCATCATGATCACCGCAATACCGATAGGCGCATACGACATAGGCATGTTACTTTTCAGTCTGAAGACAATTGCCCGTGTTGTATAGGCGCTTGCCCAGACTTTCTTTACATTCCTGATGATCTCAGATTCACCACTTATATTCAAATAGGTTTCCATCTGGCCAGGCATGCTCACGGCTCCGCTTGACCTTACTGCACAGGCTACATCAGGAATACCTACCTTTCTTTGAAGCTCCGCGTAGTATTTAGAAATCTGTTCGGCCAATCCAGGCGGCATTTCACACTCCTCAATAGCCTCCCTTATTTTTGCGCTCATTTGTATCATCCGGTCAATTTCTTTATCTACATCAAGGCCTGCATTTGTTTCCTTTTCAACTATTTGGTTCACCTTTTCCTTTAGCCCTGACTGTTCCATAAACGTGTCATAGGCTTTTACGGAAAGAGCGAATCCATAGGGTACCCGAAGGCCTATTTTTATAAGCTCTCCCAAGTTTGCACATTTATTTCCCACAGCCTCTCTATATTCCTTAGAAAGTTCATCCAGCCAATATATCTCTTTCATATTATCCATAACGATCTCCTAATTGAAAGGTATCCCGACAATTGGGTATGGTTTGAGGGTTTCTGGATTAAATGTTTAAAGTTTGAACAAGTTATTCAGGTATATCAACCTGTAATCCAGAAACCCTTTCCAATATTTTCAAATTACTCTAATAAAAATATCACCTTCGGTTTACCCTCTCTTGTTGTTTTCACTTGTCGAGGATGTATACTGCACCCATGTTTGCGTCTACTCTGATTTTCATGCCATCTTTCAGAATCTTGCTGCCCTCAAAAGTATTCATAACAACCGGTATGCCGAATTCCCTACCAACGATAGCGGCATGAGAAAGGCTTGCGCCCCTGTCCACTACTACACCTGCAAGTAACGAAAAAACAGGGGTCCAGCTTGGAGAGGTAGTTGGTGCTACCAGAATATCACCTTTTTGTATCTTTGACAGTTCTTCCTCTTTCCAGACGACCTTCACGGTTCCTTCAGACACGCCAGGTGAACCGCATACGCCATAGAGATCAGCCTTCAGTTCAGGTCTTGCCACAGGCATAGTACCTACAACTACTTTCAAGGCGATAGGATCGAGTGATGATACAAGTCCTCCCATTGCATCCTCAAAAGTGAAACCCTCCTTCATGAACGCAGGCGGGTTATCCTTGGCACACCAGCTCTGCCACTCAGCCTTTCTGCGGTCTACAACCGGTCTGAGGTTGAACATATCGGGGTTAATGCAGGCCTTTCTCACCTCATCGGGCATCAGGTAGAAAATATCATCGACATTTTCGATGGTGCCTGATTTTGCAAAGCGTTTTCCAACGCCGACAACGCTACGTCTGACCATTGCATGCGCGTAAAGGTCAAGGTAATGGTTATGTTCTTCACTGAACCAAGCGCAGTTCTGTGCAAGGGTTAGAATTGTCTTGAACCAGCCTCGCTGTTCGGGGGCTATCTTTTCAAGTATTTCTTTTTCCGTTGCTAATCTTTCAGCTTCACGTTTCTTCCTCTCTTCTTCGAGGTTGTAGTTAATGCCCTTCTCGAGA
>Ga0351912_1019_pt1 | contig 57705 bp, 59 predicted proteins | sample TotcelHT113001M3_FD_206863 | JGI IMG/M metagenome (GOLD analysis project Ga0351912, IMG submission 206863) | Enriched cells from coal bed in the Powder River Basin, Montana, United States - Total cells T11 rep1 HSBNCT.T11.300.1.M3 ...
TGTCTGTGATGCAGCATCCCCATACTCCGCTAACGTGGGCATGAGGCTGACGTTCTAAGTTAGTAACTCCATCAATAAGAGAGGGATTCCCCCTCTCTTATTGCAAAAAAACGTTTTGAAATGTTTCAAACCAGCGGGAATTGAAAGAAGGAGGAGAAGTTATGAGACACTTATTTTATTTATTGTCGGTTTTAGCTATTCTTTGCGGAAGTCTTGTACATGCAGGATCGCCGGCAACCGACAATATGACTGTCACCGTTAACTTCACGCCGACCTGCAATATCACTGCGGGAAACGGGTCTTTTGGTAATATTGATTCTGTTATGTCGGCAGGTCAACAACCCCGCAGCAGAGCTGCGAGGCATTAAAATTTCATGCCCTGGTTGACAAGGAGGCATAACAAATTATGTTAAGCAGCAGTTGTTTTGGTCATGACACCCCGGAATATTCTCCGTTCATTCGGACTTCCCTATTACGGTGGGGTCGCGCACGTTTCGGGCATATATCTAAAGATATCTGTCGCCGGTGGTTAAAAGCCCTGAGGGTAGGGGCGGTGCTGCAGGCATGACAAGCCATTACAACAACTCCGATGCGGCACACACCCCTCATAAGAGGGAGATAAAGGAGACTTTATGTTAGTCTGTATTTTAAACAAAAGAGGCGAACCCCTTATGCCCTGCCATCCCGCAAAAGCGCGGGAACTTCTAAAACAGGGCAAAGTAAAAACAGTTCAAAGAACCCCGTACACTATCCGGCTGCTTTATGGTAGTTCCGGATATAAACAGTCTATAACGCTGGGTGTGGACTCAGGCTTTATTAATATAGGGCTGTCTGCAGCCACTGAGACAAAAGAGATTTATAGTGCTGAGGTAAAACTCCGCACTGACATTGTAAAGCTAAACTCCGAGCGAAAGATGTACCGGAGAAACAGGCGTAACCGCAAAACCTGGTACCGGCAAGCCCGCTTTTTAAACCGCAAGAAACCCGAAGGCTGGCTGGCACCATCAATTCAGCACAAACTTGATTCACACATTAAAATTATTGAAAAGATTCATAATATCCTTCCGATAAGTAAAACTATTATTGAGGTAGCTGCCTTCGATATCCAGAAAATCAAGAACCCGGATGTCTCCGGCATAGACTATCAGAACGGTGAACAAACCGGTTTCTGGAATACACGGGAGTATGTCCTTCATAGAGATGGCCACACCTGCCAGCATTGTAAGGGAAAATCAAAGGATAAAATCCTTGAGGTCCATCACATTGAGTCAAGACAAACCGGAGGAGATTCGCCAGGTAATCTGATTACCTTATGCAGTACCTGTCACGACAAGGTGTCGAAAGGCAAGCTGGTACTTAAAGTAAGACCATCCAAACAATTTCGCGCCGAAACTTTTATGTCTATGGTCCGGTGGAAGCTGGTGAGAATTTTGAATTCTAAATTTTCAATTCTAAATTGTCCTGTTTCCCCTACTTACGGCTATATTACAAAGAGCAATCGGATTGAACTTGGTTTACCCAAGTCCCATACTAACGACGCTTTTGTAATAGCGGGAGGGGATGTGCAGACAAGAACTGTAGATATGCACTTTGTACAACAGGTCCGCAAGTGTAACCGCAAGCTTTTCAAAGGCGACCGGTCACATATAAAAAACACGGCGCCCAGGGAAGTATTCGGGTTCAGACAGTGGGATAAAGTTATCTTTAAGAAACAAGAGTTGTTTATTAAAGGTAGGAGATTGAGAGGCGTATTTGCCCTGTCGGGCATAGATGGCAAACTTATTAAAGAAACAAGCTACAAAAACCTGACCCTTATCGAAAGGGCAGGCACTTTATTAACAGAAAGGAGGAAAGCGCTCCTCCCCGCAGCAGAGCTGCGAGGTACCCGCGCTTAAAAGAGAATGGAAAGAAACTCCGGTTGACTTTTCATGACAACAATACGGGCGTAGGTGGGCAGTATACTACTACTGCTTCTCAGATTGGCGGATCAAGAACCGGTAATGGTTCAAATCAACAGATCGGTATCTATCTGAGAGCGCGTCCAAACACTACAGATTGTGTACTATCGGCAGGACGCTATGTTTGTGATACAGGCGCATATTCTGCTACCACGAAGATGCGTGTGACGTTTTAATTTGTAAAACAATTGTTCTTTTTGGGCATTTCTTCCCAGAAAAGGCAATAAGATATAGATACTAAATAATAGATAGGAGGCAGCACAATGAAGAAAGGTTTAATGATGGTTTTTGGATTAAGTTTGGCTTTAATGGTTGGAGCAAATAGCAGTTTTGCATTGAATATCAGTCCTATTCCGGTCAATGTTGCCAATAAAGCAAGATATGCAACAGTTACTGTAGATGATAATGCAGTTACATACCAGGGCAATATATATGCGTGGACCCAGGTAGACGGGCAGGATGTTTTAACCGAAGCAAAGGATGCTGTTGTATCCCCCGGGATTTTCAAGACTCCCAAAAAGGTTCGACTCGCCTTTGCAGACGGGAGGGATAAATCAACAGAGAAAACGTATCGGCTTATCCTTACCGAACTCGCGGGGAAACCAGATAAACCGGAAACCACATCAGGAATACGTTACCTAAAAACCTTGGACTTACCGGTATTCCTTCACCCTGCAAATCCAATTGTCAATATTGAACACACCTGTAATACAGACGGGACAATCACTATAACAAACAAGGGGAATGTTCATGCTAAAGTTGAAAAAACAGCGACGGACAACAACAATTCTCAGATGTTCTATATTCTACCAGGATCTTCAAAAACTACAAAGGCAAAAGCATTAACGCTTGAAGGCGGTCAGGAAATCGTGTGCGGGAAGGACATCTAACCGGGAGGTAGGAATGAGAAATATAATGAGGAAACCAGCAAAATTACTATTGGGATTAGCGATATTGGCGATAATGGGGGTTTTATTTTCGCCTAATCTTGGGAATACGGCATCTTGCACGATAACCACGCCGGCCTACTCGACTACTATCTCAAGCATAATACCGGTCGCAGGTACCAATACACCTGACTATACGTTTTCTGTTAAATGTGATGCCGGAACATCATATGGGGTTTATTCAACATTCAATGGACGCATTTCTCTCAGTACTTCGGCTCCTGTTAAGTCGATATACTACTATTTTTACCGAAACCCGGCCAGGGCGTCTACGGACGAGATTAAGTCATCCTCAAGCCCTGCATATTATATCGCTACAGGGCGGACTGGCAATGGCTCAGATCAATATTATACGATCTATACCAGGGCGGTTGGCAACTCGACAGCTGGGTGTTCAACTGTAGGTGCCTATTACACATGTACAAATGGCACATACACCGGTCTCGCCGGGCTTAAAGTAACATTTTAGGGGGGCTTATGAAAACTTTTAAGACTTTTTTGCTTTTATTTATTTTATCTATTCTGTTTTCTCCTTTGTCTTTATGGGCAACGGATGTCACACAGAATGCCTCTTTCAGCGTTACACTCGAACCGGGGTGTGCGATTGGTACTCCACCGACGCTATCGCTTCAGTACATTGGCGTGGCTGACACGTCAGGTCCAAGTGACAAATTTGACCTCTCCTCATTCTGCAATAACTCTCTGTCGTATGAAATAGTTGTAGGAGCCGGAAATAATGCCTCGGGAGGTGTCAGGCAGGCAGGTATGGGGGGAAATTACCTCAAATATAGACTTTATGCAGATTCGGGTAGGACAACAGAGTTGGGAGCAAGCTCGAACAACATAATCTCTGGCACCGGCACGGGAGGGGCAGCAACAACTTCGATCTATGCGTCAGTTTTGGTATCAGATAACTACGGAAAATCAATCGCGGTGTATACGGACGCAATAACAGTAACATACAGATGGTAAGGAGAAGGTGAAAAACATGAGAATATTACATGCTGTGATAATTGCCGTAATGTTGTTTCTGTCATGTTCTGCTTATGCGGGAGAAACGTCTATCAGTGTCCCGGTGTCAATAAATTACACCGGTGGTTGCGTAATAACTACGCCTCCCCACGACATGGGCAGCATGCAGGCCACTATTCCCGGCGCAGGGTTGGCAGCGCCAAGTTACACGATGTCATTTACCTGTTCGTTTGGGACAGGATACACCGTATCACAGATCAATTTTGTGAATTTGGCAAATAGTAACGCAAAAACAATAAAAGCGACATTGTATAAAGATCCCGGTTATGCAAATGCGATAGGTTCCTCGACCCCGACTATTGCAACAGGGACAGGAACAGGCTCCCTGCAGACTATAACAACGTATCCCAAGATTTTTGGATATAACACCGGGAATGGGGCATGTACATACACGGCCCCAAATTATTACTGTCCAGAGGATACATATTCAGCCACATACACATTTCGGATTGCGTTTTAGAATAGTTTTGTATTCGTATTATTGTTTAGCCTTATGAAAAAGGCGTGAAGATGACACTTGTTTGATTTTTTAAAACTTATTTTAAAAAAGCCTTATGAAAAAGGCGCGAAAACGCATGAACAAATAGAGGCGCATTTCTGTGAACCAACAGAAACAACAAGGCAGGGACGCCGATTCCGGGCAGGGAGGCCCACCCTTAATCCTGAGAGTTTGAAAGAAGCCATGGGAAATTTTCAACTTCAGCAAAAATCTTCCTTAAACAGGTTTATCCGACAATATCATTTCTTAAAACAATTCTAACGGGAGCATGCTGCATAATATTTTCCTCAAAACAACCCCCAGATTGTCCTTTGAACGCATTAAAGATATGAGGCATGTAATAACACCCCCTCATTCATGTCCTGATTATCGTTGTACAGCACGAATTTACTAATTAAAGGCATAGAGAGAGTCGGCAGATAAAAGAAAAAGATATGTATTTATGGCCTTAAGACGTTACCTGGTTGCCTTTATTAAATATGTGAGGAGAAGAGCAGGAGTAATTAATTTCAAATTCCAGGGATACAAACTGGGCATTTCTGCTCTGAAAAGGCAATAACGAATATAAAGATAACAGGGAGGTAACGATGGAAATAAAGGCTTATGACAATGGGTTTTATGCAATATCTGATTACGAAGAAAAAGACCTAATCAAGAAAGAAGGCTGGAGATGGAATCCGACAACTCGTCGGTGGGAAACTCAGGATATCAGGATAGCCCTCAGGCTCTTAAAATATATAATAATGACAAGCTCTCATGAGGAAGAGATGAGAAACTATAATCTGGCTTTGAAGTCCTATGAACGCGATCAGCGAAAAGGCTGTAGGAGGTATTATCATGCTTAAGGGTTTCATACAAACAAGTTTCATCGATTGGAAAGGGCATTTATCATCAGTTATTTTTACTGGCGGGTGTAATTTCCGTTGTCCTTATTGCCATAACCGGGATTTGGTTCTCGGTCATCAGAGCATGGAAAACATTCCTATGGATTATATTCTTTTTACACTCCATAAGTATCGGCACTGGACTGACCATGTTGTTGTTACTGGTGGAGAACCTACAATCCATGCTGAACGTCTCATGTCATTGATTATGATTATAAAAAAAGAAGGATTTGCTATAAAACTTGATACAAACGGTTCATGCCCGGAGAGAGTACAACAATATATTAAGGAAGGTCTCGTTGATTATGTTGCCATGGACGTGAAGGGTCCGGTTTCTCAGTACGAGAAATGGGCTGGCGTTGATGTGGATAACCAGAAAATCAATGAATCTATTGATACGATTATGGATTCAGGCATCGATCATGAATTCAGGATGACTGTTGTGCCCACGCTCCACCAGGAATCAGATATCCAGAAAGTGGCGGACAGGTTAAAGGGTGCCAAAAGATTCTTTATCCAGCGTTTCAGACCAACAATAACCCTCAACACGGACTATCAGGCTATTACTCAGCATTCCATTGAGGAATTTCAGGCATTAAAGAAGAAATACGAAATCGGGGCAATATGAAATGGAAAAGATCATAATAATGTTTTTGATGCTCAAAACATGCTTGACATATTTACACTGTATAATTATCATCCGCAAAAACCAATATCAATTGCACAGGGGGTAAAAGCTGAATAACACATTTCTATTTTACTAATGTTAGATGCCTTATGTTCTCCATGGCTGTCTTTTCCGGTGTTTTTCTCCCGTTTTCTTTTTCGTTTTCTAATAATTGGTATACTTCTAAATCTGTGAGATATATTCTTTTGTCCCCTTTTTCTATAAAAAACTTTGTTGTTCCCTCATCTATCATCGTTTGTAACAATAGAAATGGGTTTATTTTCATATCAGGATGCTCCACCCCATCCCTAATAAACAATGGATCACAAGGTTCATTGTCAATTTCCAAAAATATATTTGCCTTTTTTAATTTTGTTAGGAATTTTTTCAGAGTTATATCTTTGATTGCTACTAATTTTTGAATGTTTTCAATGCTTTTTAAAAGATTTTTTGTTTCAGTCTCAATGTCCACGCTATTCTCCTCGATGTATTTGTTGTAAAACATATACATTGATTCTCGATGATGTTCAAGACAAATGCCGAGCTTAATGATTGTTAACGGGGCACCAGCGTAATACCTGAGACATTGGGTTGACTACCTGTATGTCATAGTCTGTCATTCATTAGCTTCTTATCAAGGTAATGAAGCAATGTCCGTATAGAATTGATAACGAGCATTGCTTCCGGTTCGCCAAGTAGTTCTTGGTTTGGATGAGCCACGCTTGCCATATTCCTAATAGGATTGAGGGCATCAACCACCCCAGCAATACATCTCAGTATTTTATCAATATCGCCACCTCGTGGTCCTGTTGTTGCAAAAGATGGGTGTTTTTCTCTTAAAACCTTGAATATTTTTGCAAGGTTTGCATCTTCCTCTAAATCCAACGACGCCTCACTGCATACAGCTTTTAAATAACCGTGGAAAGCCGTATGTACTCGATCCACTCCTGACACTGCCCCAGTAGACGCGATCAATTTTTCCGCGTCAGCAAGTGCACGTTCTACCGTATCTGAAGTCGTTCTTAATTCTGGTTTTGATACAACGCCAGTTGTGGTGCACTGGTCAAGCGATACTGCAATAAACCTGATGTATGGCCCAATCTCTGATATTGTATGAGCTATTGCGGCATAAGCATTTTTATACTCAGAACTTTTATAATGTTCAGTAATTTCAATGTATTTCTCAAAAGATGCATTCCAGTGAAGAACCGAAAACTCATCTCCAAAATAATTTGTACCATCATTTATGTCAAACGAAGAATTAGCAAGAATATCTGCCGCAAATTGTTGCTCTCTGGAATACAGAATTTTAACAGCAGAGTCATGTAATTGTTGCCATTGATCATCGGGAAGTGAAGGCCCCAACAATTCGATATCGCTTGCCCCGCTCCTCTCAAACAAGAGTATCATATATGATGTTTAACTCCTTGTTGTTTAATGGCTAATCATTAGTAATACTTAATAACGGTTAGTAAGTATTACATAGAAAAAAATATTACACTAAATGTTTTAAAAATTCGAGCACATAGGCCTTTAAAGAAATATATTGCCATCAGGACCTTTAATAACTCCAATTCTCATAACGTAATGGGCTTCTATTTAATTCTTCCTTATAAAATCTCCATTTTGGTAAATACTTGTCCATATAGGCAATAAAAATTTCATTGTGCTTTCTTTCCAATAAATGAACCATTTCATGAGCTATTATATACTCTATACAAAACAAGGGTTTTTTAATAAGTTCAAGGTTGAGCCATATCCTCCCGGCTTCCCTGCTACAGCTGCCCCATTTGGTTTTCATTCTCTTTACAGCGAACTCTTCAACCTTAACGTCCATTAATTTTTCAAACTTTTCAATATAGTCAGGAATGATTTCCTTCAGTCGCTGTCGATACCAGCTATCCAACTTGATTTTCATTCTCTCCTGAGATGTGGTTCTTCTCACATAAAGCTCGATGGTGCTATGCTTCAATATAATTTTATGAGAAGCATCGTTCTCAAAAACCTTCAACAAATATCTTTTTCCTAAATAGTAATGGCTCTCGCGATTAATATACTCTCGTGGTGTTTCTCTTTTTTGCTCAAGCAGCCTAATTTGATGTTTCTTTATCCACCCGAGCTTGGATATGGCAAATATTTTGATAGTATCTATGTCCATACGTAATGGCGCAGAGATGCGTACCTTGCCAGATGGCGGGTAGACGCTGAGGTGTACATTCTTGATTTCTTTGTACACCACATCAATACATATGTTTCCTAATATGATTTGCTGCATGTCAATACTCGTTTTGCTGCTTAATTATAGGGAAAATCCTTTCGACTTCTTTTATATCACTGATGATTTTATATAATTCAGCTTTAATTTCATTCTCTTTTGAAGGATTGCCTCTCCAGTCTGCTTTTTTTACTTTTTTAATCACCTCATCAAGTCTGAGTGTTAACGACTCATCCTTCCCCAGATTATGGTAGAGAGCTCGCTGGGCATTTGTTTTGATGTCGTGGGGCACATCGTCGCGGATGATATTGCTGACCTTCTTGGCTATTTCGGCTATCTTCATTAGATATTCCTCGTAACTGATAGCATTCTGTTTTCTTTCTTTGATAATCTCGTTTAGGAGTTTCGACATTTCATCGAAATAAGCGGGGTCAATTAAATGCTCTTTAATTATTTTCCGGCGCACATTATTCTCGATGCTTTCTGCAACAGCTTCTTTATTCTTTTGGATTCCTTTCGGTAAATTATTGATGGCATCAGCAATGCCGGAATTGACGATTAAATCTAAAAGAGGTATGTTTTCAAAAGGAGATATTATCTTTGAATCCTCTGCCTGTATATATGTATCAATCAGGTGCCGCATATCAGCTTCGTAGGTTTTTGTATCAAGTATCTCCCCGCTGGCATTTTTTATTTCATCTCTGAGTTTCAGGTAGAAGTCCACCCTCTTCTCTATATCCAAAATCTCTTTTTCGGTATAACCTGCCTCTTTCATCTCAGCTGAGATGTGTGAATATGCGCGTATCAAGGCTATTGTCAGTTTATAGAGAGATGTCCGTTTTATTTCATTGGTCTTGAGGTCTTCTTCATTTTCCGGATCACCACAGAAGTAATGTATATAAGCCAATGAGTCTTTTGGCGGGGGCACCGGTTCACACAATAAAGCGATTTCTTCCAGGGCATTATCCAGTTGTTCCTTGCCTTTTAGCAGACGATCTTTTAATAGTATATCCACGTCTTCTTTATCAAAGGTGTCGTAATCAAGTTCAGAGGTGTATACGGCAACAGCGTCTTCAACTTTTTTGAAGAGATCCTTATAGTCAACAATATAACCAAACTGCTTATCGTCAGTATCCAGCCGGTTGACACGGCAGATTGCCTGGAACAAGCCATGATCCTGCATGTTTTTATCTATATATAGGTAGGAACAGGGTGGCACATCAAATCCGACAAGAAGTTTATCCACCACAACAAGCAGTTTCATATTTGCAGGTTCTTTTTTGAATTTATCTTTAGCTTCATCTTCATATGTTTCTGTGGATTTTTTCCCCAGTAGTGAAGTGTAGACAGTGTAGATATATTCTTTTTCTGTTTCTGTGTTTGCCCCGGTATCTTCAGTGGCTATATCTCTCGTTGATGGATTATAAGAGGTGATAATAGCACTCTTACCTTTCAGTTCTGTGTGCTGGAATAGTTCAAAATACCGGCAAGCTTCATAAATACTGGAAGCCACCAGAATGGCATTGCCCAATCCTGAATTCAAACGTGGTTTTACATTGAAGTCAAAAACAATATCACTTACCACCTTTTCTAATCGAGAACGGGAACTCAGCACCTTCTGCATAGTACCCCATTTCCTTTTAAGCTCAATTTTTTGAAAATCATTTAAACCTTTTGTTTTCGCCTCAAACCATTCATCAACTTTTTGTGTGGATGATAGTTTCTGATCGATGTCACGGGCTTCATATATCAAGTCCCGGATAACTTCATCATTTACAGCTTCGTTGAATTTATAGGTATGAACGTATCTGCCAAATACTTCAAGACTTGTCGTTCTATCCTGTTTTAAAAGAGGGGTTCCGGTAAAACCCATGAAAACAGCATTTTTCAGGATAGCCTTCATAGTCTTATGCAGTTTACCGGACTGGGTGCGATGGCACTCATCCACGAAAACAAACAATTCACCGACCGTATTAGAAGGTCTGCTTTTCAGCTGTTCAATAAACTCATCAAAGTTATCAACTCCATTCTTGCCAAACTTGTGTACCAGTGAACACAACATCCGTGGTAGGGTGTTGCCAAGCTGTTCCATAAGGTCTTTGCCACTTCGGGTTCGAACCATGCTTTCGCCAGCATCTTTAAAGACCAACTCAATCTGTTTATCCAGTTCATCACGGTCGGTAATAATTACCACGCGGGCGGTGGGGTTATCCTCAAGAATCCATTTTGTGAGCCACACCATGACCAGACTTTTGCCGCTACCTTGTGTGTGCCAGATAATACCGCCTTCGCGCCGTTTAGCGTATTCCTGTGCAGCTTTGACTCCAAAGTACTGATGTGGGCGACAGAGCTTTTTGATACCTCCGTCAAAGAGTATAAAGTCATGGATGATTTCGAGAAACCTTTCTTTGTCACACAGCTTAAGGAGATATTTATCCAGCAGATTTTCTACATCACTTTTTTCTTTCCATTTCAGAAAATATTTCTCAGGTGTGCCAATTGTCCCATAATAGAGACCTTGGGTATCGTTGCCAGCAAAAATCCATTGGATGGTAGTAAAGAAAGGTTTAATGAATTTGTCCTGCTGGTTGACGATATTCTGACGTATTCCTTCACCTATAGAAATTGTACTTCGCTTCAGTTCAAGCACACTGAGGGCGATGCCGTTTACATACAGTACAATATCAGGGCGCTTCTCATGGTCACCCTGAATAGTAACCTCTTCAGCAAAGGCAAAGTCGTTTTCAAGAGGATATTTCCAATCAATTAGCCAAACAGTTTCAAAGTTTTCACCGACCTCAGCTTTTACTTTTACGCCATAACGGAGGAGGTCATATACTTTCTTATTTGCACTGTAAAGGCCGTCACTCAGGTTATTGGCTGCTTTATTAAGTTCATATAGGGCTTTATTGATGAGTGTTGTACTGTAGCCTTTTTTGTCAGTTAAATACTTTCGGAGAATTGATTCTTCGATATTGCCATTGCCTGGGCGGTCTTCCCAGTTGCCGAGGTAGGTGTAATCCAGTCCGGTTTTGTCTTTAAATAACTGCACAATACGATTCTGGGTTAATCTTTCAATATCTCCGACTTCGCTCATATTAACCTCGTTTTTCCTGTAAGGAGTTCCTGCATCATTCCTTGCTTGATCATACGATATTTTAAGAGTTTTTGTTCTAAAGCTTCAATTTCTGCGTCCATGTCAGAAAGGACTGTGGCAATAGCGGTTTGTTCAACAACGGTAGGAAGAATTGTCTTGTAATTGCCCATTGCTTCTTGAGAAATACCAAAAAAAGTTGAACCAGATTTACTTAATTCAATATAATCTTTAAAGGTCTCAGATGCTAATTGATAATAGAGAAATTTGGGCACATAATTGTTTTGTAGAGGTCTAAGAACCAATAAGTGGCTATTGAGAGTTGCTATATTGGGATAAGGAATTGTATCAACAAACAATAGTTTACCAATTGTTCCATCTTTTGTTATTAAAAGATCGCCTATTTTAAGCTGAATATTCTTTGCAACTTCGTATCTTTCAAAAGAAACATGATAGACTTCGTTCCAACGTATTTGCCCATCTTTGAAATTCATCCCGGTTATTAAAAACGGCTCTTCAAGGTTCATTGTAAATTCTGTTTCTTTTAACCCTTGCCAACCAATACGACCTTTCATAAAAGAAATATCTTTTAAATTCTTCACATCCCAATCTACAGGTATTATACCTACATCTGTTAGCTTGTATCCCGCTTTTTTTTCAAAGCCCGGTAAACGCTTTCTACCAGAGAGGAGTTCTTGTATTGTCCCTTGTTTGATGTTGCGCTTTTTTTCAATGAATTTTTCCAAACTGCCGATGAGTGCATCGGTATCAGAAAGGGCGGTGGCAATGACAGTTTGTTCTGCTTTTGTAGGCGGGAAAAATGCTTTATACTTTCCAACTGCTTCCTGCGATATTCCAAAAAAAGTAGTCCCTGATTTGCTTAGTTCGATATAGTCCTTAAACGTTTTTGATGTTAATTGATAATAAAGAAATTTAGGGACATAGCTATTTCTAATAGGCCGAAAAACAAGAAGATGGCTATTTAAGGTTGCTTTACCTGGGTAGGGAATTTTATTTATGAATAGTAGCTTGCCGATAGTGCCATCTTTTGTCATGAGCACATCATCTATTTTTAATTGAATTTCTTTTGCTATTTCATATCTTTCCATTGGCACATGATATACTTCATCCCATCTTATCTCTCCATCCTTAAAATTCATTCCAGTTATTAAGTATGGTTCGTCAGGGTTCATTGTAAATTCAATCTGTTTTAACCCTTGCCATCCTATCCTTCCTTTCATGGAAGAAATTTCTTTGAAGCTCCACACCCCCCAGTCCTCCGGTATTATCCCCGCCTCAGTCTGCTTATATCCCTTTCTTACTTCCATGTAAACCCCATCTTCGCAAGATGTGCATTAACTTTTTCTTCTAAACCTCCAATATTCTTCTCTAAAAGCGGCAGAGTGTTTTCATACCGTGCTGCCAGTTCTCTGATTCGTCCAGTAAGTCTCTGGCTGATACGCTGCATCTCGGTCTGTACATCGTTCTCCAAGTGTGCAAGCCATTTGTCTTCAACCACCAAAGTCTTAATCTCATCAACGTTTAAGCCTTTATATTTATTCAGTACCTTTTTCTCCAGGATAGCCTGGGAATCCCTTATCTTTTTATGGGCTTCTATTTCCTGCTCTGTGAGTTCCATATATTGATATAGGATTAGAAGCTCATCAGAAGATTCTTCGTCATCCTTTATTTCTTTTATCCGCCGTTGTACTCCTACTTTTGTTATCTTCCCTTTATCATTTTTCGCTTCTTCCAACAGACCTTCTTCTCCGCTATGCTCTTCCTCCATTTCTCCTATCTGGCCAGTAATGGCATCCCGCTCAGCTTCCAGTTTTTCAATGTTTTTTTGCTCTGCATCAAAATATCTATTGATAATAAACTGCTTTGGTATGAGACGGCCTTCCCATTCATTCTTTTTCTTGTTGCTCTTTTCAATATCCTTACCTGCTTTCCATCCATCATCTACCAAGGCATACACATCGTCCTGCATAGTTTCAACCCAATAAGTCAACAGGTGCTGATAAATATCGTATCTGTCTATTAAACTCAAGTCTGAAAATCTTTGCAATAAATCCTCAGAAATGGTGTATATCAGTTTTTTGGGTTTATCATCTACAGAAATATTTTTAAGTTTATCAATATTATCCGTTTTCCATTGAGTGAAGATGCCCTGCACCTTTTTGCTGAAAGCTGTAAACTCGGGGTGAGAGAATATGACCTGCTTTATCTGGTTTATTTCAACAATGAGCTTGCTGTAATTCGCCCGACTGCCAGCAGAAAAAAGTTCTTTTTGAAGTGAAGGATACACATCCCAGTAAGCCTGAAGAGCATCAATATCAACATTGGGGATATCTCCCAAGAGGTGTGCTTCTATATTTTGAATATCTTCAGGTTCCTGACTGTCAATATATCGGGGGATGTTCAGGTTGAATTCATTGGTTTCAATTTCATTTACTGATACCATTCGGCTATATTTCGCGATTTCTAATTGTTTATTGAAGACATCGACGATCTTATGGATATCCTGTTCACGAAGACGATTCTTATTGCCGTCTTTTATAAAAGTCTTGGAGGCATCTATCATAAAGATGCCTTTGCGGTTTTCAGCATTTTCTTTATCCAGCACGATAATGCAGGCAGGGATCCCTGTTCCAAAAAACAAGTTGGCAGGAAGTCCTATGATACCTTTTATATAGCCCCGGCGTATAATGTTTTTCCTGATCTCCGCTTCAACATTACCACGGAATAACACTCCGTGAGGGAGGATCACAGCGCCCTTACCTCTGCTTTTTAAGGATGCAATAATATGTAGAAGAAAGGCGTAATCACCATTCTTTTTCGGAGGTATGCCATAATCCTTGAAACGGTTATGCTCATCAGATATTATCCCTTTCTGAACAACAAACCCGTTACTCCATGCTTTATATGAGAAAGGCGGATTAGCTACTGCAAAATCAAATGTCTTGAGCCGACCATTTTCATCGGTGAACATGGGATTGGAAAGTGTGCTCTGACCTTTCTTTATTTCTGCAGTAGGATTGTTATGTAAAATCATGTTCATTATTGCCAGAGCTGCGGTTGCTACATCCTTTTCCTGACCGTAGACAGTCATGCCTGATTCTGATTCATCAGCAACCTTGAGCAAAAGAGATGCAGAACCACAGGTCGGGTCATACCCTGTTGTTGATGGCGTTATTTTTTGATTAAAAGTGATAATCTTTGCCATGATACGGCTTACTTCAGCAGGTGTATAAAACTGGCCCTTGCTTTTTCCGCTTTCTGTCGCAAAATGCCGCATAAGGTATTCGTAAGCATCACCAAGAATGTCATCGCCTTCTGCACGGTTCTTGCTGAAATCGAGTTCAGGGTTTTCAAAAATAGAGACAAGTCTGGTCAGACGGTCAACCATCTCTTTGCCGCTTCCTAATTTGTCAGGATTATTGAAATCGGCAACATCTATGGTCCCGGTGAGATTATTAACAGTTGCTATCCTTCCGATAATCTTTTTATTAATATCATCGCCAATGGTGTCCTTACCTTTAAGGGCTACCATATCTTTAAAACTGGCTCCTTCAGGAACAATAATAGGAGCATACGGGACGCCAGCATATTTGTCTGATATGTATTTGATAAACAACAGGACCAGAACATAGTCTTTATACTGGGAGGCATCCATGCCACCTCTAAGTTCATCACAACTTGCCCAGAGAGAGCTGTATAGCTCAGATTTTTTTATGGCCATTTAGATATTTTCCTTCTCTTGTTTATAATTTGTCATCCTTTCTCATTTTTTGCCATAGGACTTCTTCCCTATTGGGGTATTGGTGTTTTACCTTATCAATTTCTTGATTTAGCATTTATATGCTTGCTGCTGCAGCAGCTATCTCTCAAGACAAGGTAATTATCATTTAATTTTATATTAAAATGTATCTCACAACCGCTCAATGATACAAGCACTATTTATACAGAATCTTATAACGTTTACCGGGTATGCTTTGCCTTTTCTCCATGTACAGGTGGGACTGGCACGGTGAGAAGCTGATTTTCGCCGGTGCTCCAACATCAAAGATTCCATGACTCAAGGCTTTAGGAGATAAAAGTGGGATATGACCGTGGCCCTGATGGTGAGAAATAACTAAGGCCAGAGATTTTCTGAGTCTTTGATGATAACCGGGCTAAACATGCAAATTTGGAAGGGCGATTTTTCATGTGATTGTGGGAGTTTGTGGTTTCTTGCATGCCAGTCTCTGTAACAATTATAAGTACACAACATCTCAAGCCGAATTCAATTAAGTTTCTTTATTTACAACTTGAAATTAATACAGAATTGGAGGACAATATATACTCAGGTGGGATCAGCAAAGCAAGAATGAAAAATAATTATGTTTTCATAGGTATGGGTTATATTGTTTGATATTTCAATATCTCAGAAGAATTCTGAAAAACTCGACTATTCCGGGATTACACAATAATATTTCTGCTTACTTATCGGTGGGTGAGAGAGGACTATGTCAATTGATGTCGTAAGAATAACAGAGGTACAGGCTGAAAGAATCCTATCCTATCCAGAGGGGCACTTCTGTGACCTGAAGTCTATCGAGGTTCGGCCATCTCGCCTAATCACCGCCGTAGCTGCCTTCGCAAACGCTGATGGAGGGGAACTTTTCATTGGCATTGATGAAGACAATTATTCGAAATCGAGGGCTTGGCGAGGATTCAGCGACCAAGAGGCTGCTAATGGGCACATTCAAGCATTTGAAGCTCTCTTCCCGTTGTGCAGAGACTTTCAGTACTCATTTTTGTCATGCGAGACAAAGCCGGGGCTCATTTTAAAACTGGACATTCAGAAGACGCGTGATATTCGAAAATCCACAGATGGCACCCCTTATGTTCGACGGGGGGCACAAAACCTTCCAGTTACTACTCGAGATGGGCTGCGACAACTTGAGTATGTAAAGGGATTAGCGTCATTCGAAACGGAACCGGTCGATGCCCCCGCTGACCTTGTGACCAATTCAATACCCATCATAGAGTTTATGATGGCAGTTATTCCCACTGCTGAGCCCGGCCCATGGCTCTCAAAACAGTTACTTCTCAGAGATGGGAGACCAACGGTGGCAGGTATTCTTCTGTTCGCCGAGGAACCGCAGGCTCTTTTACCTAAACGATGTGGTATTAAAGTATATAGATATCAAACAAAAGACAAGGAAGGGTCGCGAGCAACCTTGGCATTTGACCCGGTAACTATAGAAGGTCACCTCTATAGTCAAATAACTCAAGCAGTCAATGTCACGACAAAAATAATCGAAGACACCGGGCGACTTGGTGAAGAGCGTGTTGAATCCGTCTTCTACCCGCCCGAAACAGTCCATGAGATCATCACAAACGCTCTACTGCATAGAGACTACAGCATCGCAGATGACATTCACATCCGCATATTCGACAACCGAGTTGAGGTCCAAAGTCCAGGACGGCTTCCAGCGCATGTAACGCCTGAGAATATATTAGACGAGCGTTTTGCCAGGAACGGAACAATTGTCCGCCTTATCAACAAGTTTCCAAACGCTCCGAACAAAGACGTTGGTGAAGGGTTAAATACAGCATTTGCAGCCATGCACCGGATGGGCCTCAAGGAACCTGTTGTACAGAATCTCGAGTCGGCTGTTTTGATACTTATCAAACATGAGCCACTGGCGAGTCCAGAGGTCATCATCTTGGAACATTTGGAGACTCATGACACAATCCGCAATAAAGAAGCGCGCGATATCTGTCATATTCAAGCAGACTATGTTGTTAAGGAGATTTTCAAGAAACTCTCAGATCGTCAGTTGATTGAACGTGTGCCGGGCACTCGCACAGGAGGCACAGCATATCAGAAGGGAGCGAAATATGCGGATTGGAAACGTGAGCCAGATAAGATAACTTAACAGGGTACCAAACGCTCATAAGGCAGCCACTCACCTGAACTGAGGTTCTGGCTGAACTTTGTGTTATTGTTTTCAATCGTAAATCGTCAACCATTGCCAATTCCGACCTCAAAACTTTGTAGCTGGCGTCAATAATCGGCAAATTTAATGTTCTATCTGACATTTTTTACGCATTATGGAATAAAAGTAGTTACAAAAAGCTTACCATCTCACTTGATCTCAATATTCATGAATTTGTCCACTATGAAAAAAGAAAAGCGGGCCCTATGGCCCGCCTGTTTGTATTGATTTATTTCTTCTTTGGTTTTGCCGGTGCCTTTTTTACTGTTTTCTCGGCCGGTTCTGGTTTTGCTGCTGCTTTACCGCTGACCGTTGCTTTTAATGCTGCTCCTGCGGAAAATTTGGGGACCTTCTTGGCTGCGATCTTGATCTCTTTGCCTGTCTGGGGGTTTCTTCCTTTTCTTGCGCTTCTCTGTGCAACCGAAAATGTTCCGAACCCGATAATAGTTACCTTTTCATCCTTCTCAAGTGCTTCTTCAATGCATCCGACAATCACGCTAAAAGCCTTTGCTGCCGCTGTTTTAGAAATCTTAATCTCTTCTGCAACTTTTGATACGATTTCTGCCTTGGTCATTTCGTATTTCCTCCTTATGAGATGTGTAGGTATATATAATTATCAGGCAAAGAGCAATTGCCTGTTGTCTGAACCCTTGTAGAATTAATGGTGTGCAGGAATTATTACCACTATTCCGCCATAAATCAAGAATTATTTGCAATTTAGGATAAAAAATCAATATTTTCATAAGAAGAGCAATGCCTTTTCTTTGAAATACAGCTTCCTCCTTGAACAAACAAAAAATAATAACGAGACAACTACTAATCGTTTATCTCTTTATATCGATGCTGATGGGATGAGAATTTATTATATGCCTCACCCTCTGTGAGAGGCGAAGATTTTTTACTGACTGATAAAAGTGAAGATAAAATAGTTGTTGAAAGATGTTTGAAGCAACTACATATATAACTACACAAATTTTTAGATTAACCGACGGTAAAAATAGAGAATTTATAAGCAACAGGGACAGCATCCACAACAATGCGCAGTGTGGGATCGATAAGCTTTGTTAGTATTCACCTTGACGGGACAGGAACTCGCCTAAGAGAATTGAGATTTTTGGGCGGCAAGAGTCAGCATTAGGTGTGAACCATCATAGTGGTAAGCTTTTTTGGTTAATTACTGTCTGTTCTTAATCGCTTCTTCTACCCATGCTTCAATATTATTTTTTATGTCATTATAAGCATCAGTAGATGAAGGTGATTTACAGGGAACCGTCTTGACATTCCCGTTACTGTCTTTAAAAGTAAACTGGTCAAAGGGATTTGTCCCTTTTGAACAAGTTCCAGTTTTGGGGTCTTTTAAATTGTTGATATGAATACCTAATAAGCCTTTTCCATCTTGCCAAGCTTTTTTGATTTCATATTTTACCCAGGGTCTTTTTGCTGTTTCCTCGCCAATCAAAACAACAACACAGCTTCTATACTTCATGTTGTCGTCAATCCATTTTTCAATGGCTTTATCACCACCTTTTTTTACTGTTTCCCAGTCGTTATGTGAAACAGGTTTGTTATCTTCCAATGCTCCTATATTTCTGATTAGCTGAACACGAAACACATCATTGTCATAATGAAAGCTATAAAAAATTTGCCTTTTGGTTGCCATTGTTACTCTCCTTTGGTTAAAATGTATTTTGTAAAATGCTTAATGCTTTAAGAATTTGAGCAATCAACTCATCATCGGTAAGTGATTTGTTGCCGATCTGCTTTATAGCATCAAAAAGGTCAATATTGTTCGGATAGTAAGATTCTGGCTTCGTCATTACTTGATTCCAAAGTTCTTCCGAAGCATATCCTGTTGCACCAACAGGTATTGGAACGACACCTTGTTTTATTGCTATTTCAAACTCCTCAATCATTCCGTCTGAGAGTTTCCAACCTCCTTTTTCATCATCCTTATTTCCAAAAATGAAGAGTGCTAAACCTGCATGTTTCATTATTTCGTTTCTATATTCTAAATTTCTTTCTTCCTTGCTTTTTGTTCCTGTAACTACCTGTGGAAACGGTCTCAATACAAGTGCATTATCAAGATGTCTGTATCTGGTTGAAAAAACATACTCCGTTGCACCGTTTATCACGGCGCCACCAATTCCATATCCGACACCCGATACAATTTTATATCCTTTGGATGAGATGTTATAACTAAGTCTGTGAACAAAAGACAAAGCATCTTTTTCTGTTTTTGGGTCATAAATTTTTGCAGCACCCGAAATAAAAATATTTGAACGCAAAACTTTTTTCTGAATAGCTAAAAGTACTTCTGTAATTTCAGAGTAGTCATCAATCAAAAGTGCATTGATTGAATATCGCTTTAGGTCATTTATTTTAAGTTGGTGTTGGATTTTTGCATAATTGAAATTATCATCTGTCTCAAAGTCCTTGCGATTTACTTTTTTAAAAAAACAGTAATGGTCTCGCTGGTTTTGCCCAAGTAAAATTCTTATTCGGCTAAGAATATATTCAAGATTAGGGTCATCAAAACTGAAACCAACAAACAAAAATGTTTTTGAAACCAGATCGCCTTGCAATGCAGTTGTGTAAAGAAGTCTTTTCTCGTTGTATCCCTCATAGTCATCCTTAGTTAAAATTGCTTGATCAGGTAGAGAAACATCTCCATGCATTTTGTAGACAATAGCATCCCTTTTGGGAATGTTCATAGATAAATTCTCTTGTGTGATTTTTGTGTCTGGTGTTTTGCCTTCTTCTTCAATAGCTTTCTCTATTAGCTTATCGTAGTTTGTTGTCCAATAAGTTTTTATTGGAAGAGCAGCAAGTATTTTATGATTTGTAGTAACGGATGTTCCCAGCGTGAACTCATCAATTAGTAATTGATTTAGTTTATGTCGGCTGTTCCCCTTTTCGTTATAGTGATATTGAGCAATTGCAATAAGGTCATTTTCTTTGTCAACGTCAAGATTTAGTTCTGCTGCAATATCTCTCAGTAGATTTTTCCAATTCACAAACCCTGCTTGGATAGAAAGTCCTGCACCAGCAAAAACCGCTGCGTTATTTTCTTTTATTGCCTTCGTATATGTATCAACAAACCGGTTCAAGTGTTGTTCCATCTAAATATCTCATGTCCTACAGGTCTTTTCAAATTGAAGCATGTCCCCTCTGTGTAAGTTTACATGCTACCATAACGTTTTGCACAACCACATGTTAACTCTACTTGGTAGTGATATTTTGCTTTATCAATCCCAGCAAAGGGAAGATTATAATTCTCCCAATGTTATGTTATATCTACCTCTGGCAGATGGTAATGTGACCGGCCCGTTTTATCTACTTTAAATTTATTAATCGATTTTACCAGGTGAACTCCTTGTGTTGCCAATATCCATCCAGATATATGAGTTTAAGTATTGGCGTTCTTGCTGTCGCCGCCAGACAAGGACGTTACTTACTTTCTTAATTTTCCAATCCTATTTCCCGCCTATGAGTTTATTTTCCTGTATAGATTAATAAATTGCAAGTGGAAAATGGTCGATCTGATTATTGAATACTATGAAATTCTCTATGTCCATCAAAATTTTACTACGTTATGCTTCAGGAATGAAATGGTGTGTGACACCTATTGCTATTTTTTCAACAGATCAGGTGAGTTCATAATATAGAACCTATCCAGACTGTTCCTTCATCCAGAATTTTGGTATAATCAATCATGTCAAAGATAATTGTATGTGTTGACATGGATGCCTTCTTTGCTTCCGTAGAACAACGTGATAACCCCGCCCTGAGAGGTCAGCCCATAGCCGTTACAGGTGCTGGAGAAAGAACAGTGATAACAACTTCCTCATATGAAGCACGGGCATATGGGGTTAAGACAGGAATGACAACCTACAAGGCAAAGAAGCTGTGCCCGCATATAATCTTTGTAATAGGGAACAACAAGAAGTACGCCCAGGTTTGTAAAAAGCTGGAAGAAATATGCCTTCGGTTTACTCCTGATGCCGAGATCTACTCGATTGATGAAGTTTTTCTCGATATAACCAATTCATACCACCTTTTGGGTAGCCCTGAAAATCTGGCCAGGACTATAAAAGATACAGTAAAGAATGAACTGGGTATTACCTGCACAGTGGGAATGGGGCCGAATGTTCTTGTCGCTAAACTGGCAAGCGACCTTGCGAAGCCCGATGGTTTTCTGTGGATAAATGAGGATATGGTAACATCTGTTTTTGAGACACTCCCGGTAAAAAAGCTGTGGGGTATCGGATCTCATACTGAGGAGAAGCTCCGGGTCATGGGCATAACCACATGCGGCGCTTTAGGAAGAACGCCTCTTCCTCTTCTGACAAAAAAGTTCGGCATTCTCGGAGAACGTCTCAAAGATATGGGCAACGGAAAGCTGGAAAGACCATTAGAGATAGTCTCTTCTGAACCAAAATCTATAGGTCACAGCATCACTCTCCCGAAAGACATATGGAAACATGAAGAAATCACAAGCTGCCTCCTCAGGCTAAGCGAAAAGGTTGGACGGAGGGCAAGACGTTATGGACATAAAGGCAGGAAGATCACCCTCACTGTCAGGTATACAGATTTTAAAACCTTTACGAAGCAGACTACCTTACCTGCCTATACAAACGATACTGGCGAAATATATCGATCTGCAGTTGCTATTCTCAATGGAATACACCTCAAGAAAAGTATACGGCTTCTCGGCATTTCTCTGTCATCTATCGGGAAAGAGGGTGATCAGATGCTTCTCTTTCAAGAAACAAATCAGAAGAAGAGAAATGCTCTTACAAAGGCTGTTGATGCTGTCAATGACAAATTCGGTGAACATACCGTCGCATTGGCATCAACAATTACCCAGGAAAATGGTCCAGGAGTCATTTCTCCTGCATGGCGTCCATCCGGTGTGAGGAATAGCGATGTATAAGAACAACGCACCGTTTTATTTATTGTAATAGCCCTCAGCATTTTAATACTGGAAGCTTTCCAGCCTGCTTCGCCTTGATGGATGCTTCAGCTTTCCAAGAGCCTTGGCCTCAATCTGGCGGATACGTTCGCGTGTAAGTCCAAAGACCTCTCCTACTTCTTCTAAGGTATAATCAGTCAGTTCGCCAATGCCGAGCCTCATCCTGATAACCTTCTCCTCTCTCGGGGTAAGAGTTGACAAGACTTTGTCTATTTCTTCTTTGAGAGATGTGTCCACAAGTTCAGCAAAAGGCGAAGAAGCTTTTGGATCAGCGATAAAATCACCAAGTCTCGAGTCATCTTCTCCGACAGGGGTTTCTATTGATACGGTCCCACCGGAGGCTTTCATGATCTTTCTAACTTTCTCCGCCGGAAGCCCGGCTCTAAGTGAGATTTCTTCAAGGTTCGGTTCTCTACCAAGTTCCTGAATGAGGGCTATTGTCACCTTGTTGATCTTATTTGTGCTTTCAAGTACATGAACAGGTACCCTTATAGTTCGTGCGTAATCTGCGATTGCCCTTGTCATAGCCTGTCTGATCCACCAGGTAGAGTAAGTGGAAAATTTATAGCCTTTCTGATAATCATACTTATCAGCAGCCTTCATCAGACCTGCGTTCCCTTCCTGAACAAGATCAAGGAACGACAATCCTCGATTAAGGTGTCTTTTAGCGATATTAATAACGAGCCTCAAGTTTGCCTGAACGAGCCTGTTCCTGACAGCCTTCAGTTTGTTGTCGATCTCGCTTAATTCTGCCAATTTATGATTTACAATCATTGCCTCGATGTCATCCATGAACTTTATATGCTGTGAGATCTTGCTGACAATATTTGCGATAACCTTCTTGTTGAACTTAATGTCAAGCAGTATTTCTTCTGTCTTTTTATCAATTGTACTAAGGTTTGTTTCAAGGTCCCTTTTGCCTGATTCATCCGCTCCAGGCAGTTTATTTTTTATCTCTTCTCTTTTATCATGAAGACTCTTTATATTTTCAATACAAGATATGGTTTTCTTTCTGTACTTCGCGTCTTCTTTTTCTGTATAGTTCATTTCATCAATATTTTTGATGACATCTAAGATATTTATTGTCTCTTCTTTCAGTTGCTTACCTATTTGCAGGAGCTCATCTACTGCCTGTGGCAGCTGAAATAGAATATTCCTTGCATTTCTTTCGCCTTTTTCTATTTTCCTTGCTATCTGGTGTTCTTCATCGGGTGTAAGGAGCGATACCCGCCCGATATCTTTTAAATACGCCCAGATTATGTTATCTGTCTTTTCAGAAGGTACTCTTTCAACCTCTCCCCAATCTGCATTTTCTTCTTCGGGTGATTCGTTCTTTTCTTTCATTGTTTCAACTATATCGATATCAGATTCTGAAAGAAATTCAAAAACGCTTTCAATATCTTCAGGAGAAAACATATTTTGAGGCAGGAAGTCGTTTATTTCATCGGATGTAAGGTAACCCTTATCCGTTCCTAAGCCTACCAACTGCTTGATTTCAGCAGAATCCTTTATTGTCATTATTAACTCCTATAAGTAAAAATGCCCTTCTACTGGAAAAGGGCATTCCAATTTTCATACCTAATTTTTCGGTGTATTTTATATAATACTTAATAGTCCTGGGTCAAGATCGTTTAGCAAACTGTTCATCTGCTGTTTTTATGGGGTATTAGGAAATAACTGTTGATGGGGCATTCGTCTATTGGACTTCAACCCCTTTGCGAATTAGACAGATTGCGACGTTTTTGCACTAATGTAGGGCTTTGCTTTTGGTGTGTCTTAAGTATTGTTAATCCTTTTGGGTCATGATCGAGAAGCACCAGGGCACTGCTGATTGCACGACTTGGCAAAAGGTCGCCGGACTCATACTTCTGAAATGCACGTGGACCGCCGCCAATCGTTTGTCCAGCCTCTGTCTGACTGATACCCAATTTTTTGCGTATGCAACGGACCTCCTCCGGCTCAAGCAGACCTTCGGCGCGTGCCTTAAGGCGGTTTAGCGTACGGTCAGACACTTTCATGTCCTGACCGGTGTGGATGCTCTCGTCTGAGGAATCGCAGTACCATCCCGGCATCTCAAAGGTAATACTTTCGTCCTTATAAACAAGGGTCATGGGTCTTGTGTCCCGGTGCATCGCTGCGCCGGTTTTCGGACAAACCGGATTATTCATCATCTTTCTCCTTAAAGGACAGCAATAAAAACTCTGTTACAACATCAGCGGTAAATTTCACGTAGAGAAGGCCCACCGCCGAAGGTACATGATATACATCTTGCCAAAGCCGACTGTCGATATGGGCCGTCATTGATTTGTAGAAGTGTTCCCGTTGCATGGTCTGTATCGTATTTACAATCTCAGTCCGGCCAAACCCCAATGTAGCAGCACTCTTTAAGGCTGTGCCCGTGACTGCAAGCTTTTGTGGTGTGGAAAATACAGTTTTAAACGCTTCGAGATCGTAAGTCGGTTTTCTCTTTCCAGACACGTTATGGTTTATAGCACCATTATGGTGTATTGTCAAGGGCTGATTTTCTGCTTAGTCTTGACATATGTATAGAGCGTAGACTTATAGACTCCCATCCTGCGTTTTTACCCAACAGAAATTTTATGAGCCGCATCATTCCTTTGTGAAGTAATCATCGTGCTCAACGATTCGCCATAAACACAAATCAAGGCACAGAAATCCTTTAAAGCAGGCAGTATCTTTTTTGCATTTTGCACTGGCACAAGCCGGGCAACCTGTTTCCCGAGCCGAATAATTATTATCTCATCGCCATCCTTTACACGGTCAATAAGTGAACTGATTTTACCCTCTTGCTTCCTTAACATTGATCTCTATGCCGACCTCCTATGTAATGTAGCGATTAATCAAGTGTACAACGCTATGCATAATAATGTGTCCATTTCTCTTTTCCTTATGCAATAGGGGAGAGATCTCATCAACAGTTATTTCCTAATACCCTTTTTGATTTAAATACCAAGTACCATGAACAATATCGTTGCTCTCATTTTTCAATTATTCTCCGGATACTTTTGTGAAGCCTGCCAGGTATTGTAGAAAAATTTCATCATCCCTATCAACTTCTCCATTCCATTCTCATCAAGGACATTATCTATCATTACTTTCGCTGATCCTATAAGCATGGCATTTGCCAGCGAACAATTCTCTTGAGAAATCAATATCACCGGTTTGTTGACTGCATGAGCATATCCTGCTTCAAATGCTGTGCCTGTATCATTATCATACACAAGGGCAATGACAATATCGCATTCCTCCAGAAGCCTTATGCATTCTATCTTAACGCTTTCTGCCATTTTCAACTTTGTTTCTATATCCCCCTCTATATTTAGCGCATAGTCAAAAGGGTCTATTATAATGATATCTTTATTCAAATTATTCTGTGTTAAACCGGCAGCAATCTTTTCAAGGAACTGTTTCTTAAACTCTCTCTGTTCAGGCGTAAAGCATGGATGGGCAAAATAGATTTTCATATTTGTCTCGCTTTAAGGTTGTTAACGTTTAATCTTCTTGTAAAAATTATAGACTCCATAGCCGAGCATTACAGCGGTTCCGGCCACTAAGGGTATACCAAAAACCATGACGGCGGATGCTGCCCTTATTGCTTTTAAAATCTTATCGGATTTTTTGTTTTGTTCTGATTTTGTGGATTCATTTTCATTCATTTGCTTTCCTCCTCGGATTAAAATAACCCTTCATATGTTCCAATGCTTCCTGTCTTGCAAGCACAGCTTTATGAAATGCCTCTTCTTCACCATATTTCTTTATTGAAAATTTGATTTGTTTTGACTTTCCCGGTTCAGTTGGCCAACTGGCTATCCAGTATGCGCGGCAGTTACCTTCTTTATCAGGCTCATTGCTTTTACAGCGATATACTCCAGGAATGCCTGATTTATTGCTTTTCTTGACGATACAGCAGAATTCTTTTAGCGTCACAGGATCATATTGTGAGAGGATTTCATCACGGTATTTCTTTGCAGAGGAAAGGGCTTTCTTCTTACCCCCATATACGGCGTCACTGAATGAACCGAAGTGTTTCCTGTTTTTTCGGGATATGAGCACTACCCATGAATGAGTATGGGTTTTACCATTATCTATTCGTGTAATACCATACATACTCATATATCATAAAATAAATTCTATTCCGAAACATTGAAAAACACTTGTTCATATGCAATTAGGGGATAGCGGCAAGATTGCTTTGTTGAAACAATTAATAATAATACACAGTTAATCATTGACGGATACGTTTCTGATATGGTTAAAATACCAGAAAACAATCTTGTACTCTCAGGAGAAAACATGACGAAGATAGACATTGAAAATAAACTATATGACAAGCTGGGTCTTACAAAAAATGAATGCTACGATATTCTTGAAAAATTCTTTGAAATTATAAAAGGGACACTGGCACAAGATGAAGATGTGAAGATTTCCGGATTCGGTAAGTTCACCGTGAAACAGAAACGAGCCAGGAGAGGAAGAAATCCTCAGACAGGTGATAAAATACAGATTGAGGAAAGGAAAGTACTGCTTTTCAGGTTGAGTAAGGTTTTGAATGATGAGATCAATGGATAATCAGAGATCAGCTTTTGTTAATTTAAAGAATTATGGAGTGAATAGAGGCTGTTGACAATAAAACGTGTATATGGTTCTTTGACTTTAATCGTGAATTATGGAAAGTAATGTTGGTTTTATACAAATCTCTGTTGGTGCAAAAAACGAGACCCCGCGGTCTTCTCCCAGACAGTACGACAAGAGTAATCCGCTTCTGTTAATAGAGGTTAATAGAGAGAATTATTGATGGCACCTACCCCAGGCATGGATAGGGCCCTCTTATACATCTGACCGTAACGATTGTGCCGGCAAAGAGGGGCGTGTCCCTGTCAGTGGCTGGTACCTCTCCCTTTTTCGGTTAGTTGAATACGACAAAGCGCAATTAAGAATTAGTCCTTGATCGCCTATAGGATTCAAGGAGCCCTGCATACTATACTGTTGGTTTCTGGCCATAGGTACTGGTAAGGTCATCGACCATCAGCCTGTGAATGCGCAAGAACTCCTCAATCTTGCCAAGTGAGAGATCGCGTAGGTCGAGTTTGCGAAACTCGTTGAAAAACGCACGAACATTCGTGGTCAGTTGGTCAAGGTGTTTCTTGCGCATAATCAGAACTTCATCGATAAGTGCAGCACCAGATGCAAGTTTAATTGGGGGAATAACCATGACACGGGTAACGGTGGAGCCGGGATAGCAACGCTTGAACCAGGCACTACTCCGGTTCATCTGTTCAGTTTCTCGTTTATCGATTTCGGCACGGGTTAGGCTGACTTCATTTTTACACTCAAAGAGAAGATATTGGTTGTCTCGAAGACCCCAGAGGTTATCAGGACCTTCTTTCCACTCCTTGTCTGGACGATCGCTTTCAAAGCCAAGTGTGCTTGCAAGATCCTTGAGCGCTTGTTCAAACCGGTCGGCGATCACGCCAAATGATAGGCAAGTAAGGATGGCATCGAGGTCCGTGATTACAGCCTCGAAGAGTTCATGTGAGGCCAGCCATTCTTTGATTCGTTCAAGCCGCCTCTGGGGGGTAAGGGTTGGAACTTTGCTAAATATCATGCCCTCCTTCGGTCGCAAAAGGGAGCGGTTTGTTCTATGAGCGTTTTTTTGGAGTTCGTTAGACTGCGCCTTGCTGCTGGGGTATGTGTACCTTGCCATCTCTTGTAGATACCAACCCTTGTCATAGCCAGCGATCGCATACTTGTCGAGGAGTCTCTGAATGGCCTCAGCTGCTCGGTCATAGAACCCGCCTTGAAACTCTTGCTCAGCGCTCATCTCTGTTTGGAATATACTGAGCAGATCGTTAGGCGTCGTCTGGCCTCCCGATTCCATAGTGTTCATCTGCTCGATGTACCAATCCTTCCAGCCTGCATCGCGTTGGAGGCATTGGTTGGCAAGGCTTTTAAATGCCTTCATGGGATCGCTACCAATCTCGATTTCTTCCTTCGCAAATTCAGCGATCGTCTTGCCGAGTTGTATTTGTTTGCGGGTTTGCTGCGAAAAGAACTCTCGCTGACCAGGCGCTTGGAGGGCACGGACAAGGTCAGAACCTATGAGGACAATTACGCAGTAGTCCTTCTCCCCTCGAACGGAGCGCCCCATACCCTGCTCAACAATGCGCGCAATCCTACCAGCGATGAGTTTGCTTCCCTGACGCCTATCTTCGAGGTATCGATCAAGAAATTCTTCTGCGAATGGTTTGGAGTCGATAATAAGGATACGACACATGCTGTCCGGAAGATCTATGCCATCATAATAGTTGGCGATAACGACTGTTTTGGAATACGATCGATTACGAAGATCCTCAACTGCATTATTAATTGAGTTCTTATCAACCATGCGGGCTCCGTAATTGCTCCAATCCGCGCATCGCTGTGAACTTGGCACGAGAACCACTACACCGAATTGGCGTGTTGTGACCTCTTTCGCAAAGGTCTGGACTATCGCGGCCCGGGAGAGTCGTTCTTCAATGAGTGAGGGGATTAAAACCATCTTTTCACCGGACCAAGTCTCTTTGGGGTCTATAAGAGGATTCTGGACTGTAGTTGGAGTGAGGCCAAAACCTTTCACCAGAAAGGAATCGTCAGTGACCGTGGCCGACATAAAAAAGCGGTGCTTCGCATTCACATAACTTCCAAACTGTTCAAGTGGTGAGAGGTATGGCGAGATTATAACCTGAGTACCAGACACCAGGCACAACGTATGCCGAAGGGAGTCTTTGAGGAGAGGCCACGCAAATTTTATGGCATTTGTAGAGGCGTGCCGTGAGAGGATCCCGGCTACTTCGCTGGTTTTGTCCCACCACTCCCAGTATGGCACGGGCAAATAAGCACTGTACTCGTTGCGCCGAATATCCTCGAACGTTCCATCCCCCTGACTACGCAACTCGTTTTCAAAGAGTTCAACAATCTCTCTATAAGCATTTGACTCATTTGACTCGCTGTGGTGGAGCGTAATGACAAATTGGTCCTTGATAGCGTCGATGCATGCATGTGCATCGTCGATGAGCACCGATCCAACCACCAGAGATTTTGTTCCAAGACCGAACTTCGTAATCCCATTGAATAGTTTGTGTATTACAGTGACGAAGATAGCATGGCCCTCGATGAACTCGTCGGGAAGTTCGTCTTCTGTGGTCACGCAACGAATGCCAAAGGCTTTAGCCTGCTCAACCGTCTGGTTGACAAGAAAGTAGTTTGGGCACAAATAAAGCGCGGGGCCAACTCCTTCATTGAGTTTCGATTGCAACATGAGGAGGCCCACCAAAGTCTTTCCCTGGCCGGTGTGCAGCTTTAGGATTACATCCCGTTCTCCTCGACGGTTGTTATGCCATTCAGAAAGAACCGTCTCCTGAATGGGACGTAGCGGCCCTTTATCGCTCGTCCGATCAAGTGAATCGTAAAGCTTTCCTGGATCGATTATCTTTTCGACGGTCTTATTGCCAATGCGTTTTCTGAAATCGACCATATAGTATACCTCCGAACTGAAGAATTATCGGCAATTCGCAACCTCATCCCCAAGGACCGTTTATTTGCCAAGATTCAATACACGCTCAAATCATCAATGAGGATTTAGTTAATAGTACAAAGAAGGAATCCCCAAGTCAATAGAAAGAAGACTATTTTCAGGAGCGGGGCAAATACCCCGACAATTGCTACAAGAAAGGCAGTATTGAGAGGAGAGATGGTAGAAATCACTTATAGCAGTGGGAAGTGGCAACATTCATTTTAACCAACCTCTCACTTCCAAAATTTACTTCGTTTCTGATTTATGTCCTACACTTATCAAAAGCAACCCTGGCTATACCTCATCACTTTCAGCTACGGAGCATATAGGAAAGTTTAAACCGATTCTTGCACAGAGGGATCTTACATCAAAATATGGTGAAATTGCATACGGACAAAGGGCAATTATAACTGGCATAAGTGTAGAATTAACTCCCGTGCATTTAGATAAATGTCTGTAATGCAATTATTCTCTGGACTCTGGAAGAGGTTGAAAATATATTTGAGACCTTTGCATAATCCGGGCGTTTAGTCTTTTTTGTCTTTGCAGTCATTTTCTCAGAATTTATTGCCCATCACTGTGCATTGAATCTTGTCTCCATGTCATGCTTCCAACCCCTTCCCCCTCTCTCAAGAGAGGTTTTTTCGGGTTTTGTCCTTTACTCTATCTTCGCTGCTGCTTTTTTCATGTTAAATGCCATAGCATTCAGCTTGAACTCCATGTTTCCCTTCCGGAGCCCTGTATATCGCATACGGGAGAAGTCATATCCCCGTTTCAATGTCCCTATGGTTCTTTCAATTTTATACCTTATGGAACTAATGAGCTTATTAAAGCCAGCCTGGAGGGAGGTAAGAGGTTTATTCCTTGACGCCTTATTCATAATACCGTCTTTGAGCTTCTTGTTTATCAGTACGCCTCTATTCTTTTCACTGGCATAACCTTTATCAGCAAAGACGAAAGAACCATCGGGAATATCTGCTTCTTCAATAAGCTGCTCAAGCTCTGTTGTGTCTGAGGTATTGGCAGGAGTTACATGTCCTCCGAGAACATAGCCTTCTTTTGCATCAACTGATATATGAGCCTTGAATCCGTAATAAGCCCTTTTGCCTTTTTTGATCCAAGCTGCATCAGTATCATCGGAGTATGTAATAATAGGGGACATGTCGGTTTCTTCTTCCTTGCGGTCTTCAGGCATTATCTCTACAACCTTTTTTGGTCTTCTGGAGGATTCTATGATGGTTGCATCAAGTATGGCACCATTGGATTTCTTTACCAATATGCCCTTTGATTCGATCTGTCGGTTTATCTCTTCAAATAGTTTTTCATAGAGATTAAGTTCAAGGAGATTATTTCTGAACCTGCATATAGTCGAGTAATCCGGCAATGGACTTGATAGAGAAAATCCACCGAAACGTATAAAGGATATCCTGTCTTTTACTGCTTCTTCCAAGCCGGGATCGCTTAATCCATACCATCTCTGAAGCAGCAAAAGCTTGAACATGGACAATCCGGGATAGGCAGGTCTTCCATCTGCACTTGCAACCTTTTTATATTTCTTGTTTATGAGTTTCTCAATGGTTTCCCAGTCTATTAACATATCTATTTTCTCCAGAAAGGTATTATTGTATCCTCTGCTCTCTATAATGTAATCGGCGAATCCTTTTGTGGTGAATTTATCTGTCACGGGATGACTCCTTGAGGTGGTATAATCATAAATATACCATATATATCATGTAGTTCCAAGTTATTTCAGGGGGAAATACCGTGCAAAGGTCTTTATTTGTTTTTAAAACGGCAAGAATCGCCTATTTTTTGCTGCTATTTTAATTGACCTTCCGCCAGCGATAATACCTTTCATGGGCTAATTTAAGCATGGGTTTATCGGCAGGATTGTCACCATAAGCATAAATCCGATCAAATTTAGAAAGGTCATAGCACTCCCTGATTCTGCGGACTTTCTCTTTACCGCTACAATATTTGGTTGAGAACCGTCCGGTGATACATCCATCCCTGATTTCCGTCTTAGTGGCAATCAGATCAATTCCCTGATCTTCACACCAGCCTTTTATCCAGATGTCATTTGAAGCGGTAATCACAACAACTGTATCACCTGCCTTCCTATGGGCCAAGATGCGTTCAAGAGCAATAGGACGCACAATCTGAGGGAGTCTTTGTCTCGAATACGTATCTGCCAGCTGCTCAAATTCAGCAGCATTCCTACCGCCGAAGAAATAGATGATCATAAGTTCCTTCGCTCTCCAGGCCCGGATGATGCCGAACAGGAAACCTACAACCACTGGTGCAAGACATACTATACCCAAACGAAACCTGGACGGACCGACCACATATCTTGTGAAGTCGCCAAAACTGTCTTTGAAGCTGATAGTGTGGTCAAAATCAAAAAGTGCTAATGCCATATATTTCACCTGTTTTGTATCTGGAGAGCTTTCATTGCAACATTATATCGTTTTTACTGGAATAGTTTTAATACCTCGGTATCAATTTTTCTGAATGTTCTTTATGCATTAGGAAATTATCAATATGTATATCGGCAAGATTATATATAAGCTGCTTATCAAAACCTCGGAGGCAGTTTTTTTTGAGTGATTTTCTGCTTCATCTACTTTTTCCTTTCAGATATATCATACAGTCTGTCCCGAAACTTGATATATTGGATCATATCAAAAAGGCTGAAAACGATGTGGGGGTCGCCCATATAGTTAAGGTCATTGTTCACTATTTCGGGAATATCCCTGAAGCTCCATTTCCCATCCGTAGTAAACTGGTCCATAAACTTATCATCTTCAATTGATTCCGGTGGATAGTATTGGACGCAGTATCGCCGGTTCATATCATGATAAAGTAGGGGAATATTAATGATCGCTTTATGATTGCAGGATTCACAGGTGAATATGTTGATGTCGGCGTTAAATAATCGGTTGCGGAGATTGGGATCGACGGTGACATTAAGGGAATCCCGGACTTCAACTTGCTGTGCGTTACCGCATTGTGGACATATAAGCTCATGGATTTTCATTTCTAATTTCTCCCCCATCATCAACGTTTATTTACAGGCTATACTATAGAAGAACTCTCCTATACTTCCGGTGTAATGCCACCTTCTCGGGTACTCCTGAATCAGGGACTGCCTTGATATCAGATCCCTACATTCTGCCGTTATTGAATCTTTATTTATTCCCCATCCCATTTTTTCATCCCGCTCATAGAGTCTAAACTATCTGGCGGAAAGTGTCTCACTTATATTGGCGCAGGGGGTCTTCTCTATGGCGAACTGTTATTTATCTTCCCGATACCCCGATCACGTTTGGAATCGGCCATTGCTCTTTATTTGTATCATCAGATCCAAATGCGGTTTCATGATTTCCAAATAGATTTAAATTTACTTCGGCACTATGTATTGACAAACTTGCCGGAAGACCTCCTTCCATGTGCATCAGCCTGATGATATCCAATGGAAGGGTTTTGACTATTTCATTAAAATCAGTCATGTTGTAAAGAGAACGACAAAAAAGGAAAAGGATACGGCCATCTTTGTCAATACCCACTGCTGATTCACTCCACCTTTTATCTGTTTTACTCCAAACATTTATTCCATTGCCTTTCATTAACCTCAGGTTCTGTAAAACTGTTTTGTAATCATCAAGTTTCTGTTTTGAGTCCGGTTCATCCAAATCCAGCATTATTGCTGCCGGAATCCCTTCTTTTCTGGGGCCAAAAGCAAGCACAGATTTATACGTATTGGTCCAGCGTTTATTTTGCACATGTGTTCCATTTCTGAGATACCCTACATTTGTAAGATAATCTGTCTGGTACATTCCTGCATTTATGGCAACTACTAATTTTGATTTAATGCACCACTCCGAGGCTGTTCTCATTTTTTTGTCATGTTCTGATGCCAATATTGCTTTCAACTCTGCTTTTGTTGGGTCTATCCGAACAATATGAATAATGCCTTTTTCAGCTGACATAGATGGATCAATCCTGAAAAGACCATATTCGACACCCTTGTAAATGGGTTTCCATGATTCAAAGCTATAGTTATCGGCAGCGGAGAGTTGAAAAAATACGAAGAATATGACGACGATTATCACTGAACAATTCAAGAGAAAAAACTTTTTCATGACTTAATCTCATTTTCTATCATCTATATCAGTACCGGGGTTCAAGTTTCTCTGAATGTGCTTTGTGCTTCATGAAATTATCAATATATATACCGGCAAGCTCTGGATTCTTGAGAATTAACAGATTTTCAGCATTTTTCTCCTCTGCCTTACTGAAATTGAACGACCCTGTTATGACAATCTGTTTATCTATAATTATTATCTTATGTGCTATGGAATGAGTATCATCAACGTATGTCGGTATTCTCATATTAGCTAAGAATGTTGCTGACGTATAGCTCGCCCCTTGTTTCTTCGGTTCTTTCCTCTGTGATTTATCAACTATGACTTCAACGTTAATTGCTCTCTTTTTGGCATTGACAAGGGCTTTTGCAATTGGCGCCGATGTAAAGGAATAAGCCTGAACAAGGACTTCAACCGTGGCATCATCTATTTGTTTAACAATTGCATCGGTACAACCGCCCTTAGGAGAGAAATAGACTTGGGCTGGAGTGTTGTTTAGGATGAGATTGAACGAATGAGATGGGACGCAGAAAAAAGACAGGATAAGAAGAATAAAGAGAGAGGTTAAAACTGTTTTTCTCATGGTGGTCTCCTGATTTGGATTTATGAGAAGAATTATAGTTTAAGGGATAGGAGATGTCAAAGGGGAAGAATATCGATTAAGCTGAGTTTTGTAGCTGATGGCTATTGTAGCGAATTTCACCTCGTAATGATCAATAGTTGTGAACGGGAAAATTGAATTTGACTGTTATTAAAGCAAATACAAAGAGTCAGAATCAACCAATGGCAGCGATTAAGAATTTCCGACTGAAATTGAGTAAAGCAACAGTTGTTCGGAAAACACAATGTGTCAGTTGAATTATTCTATTGGTTCTTTTTCAGGTAAAGTTAAACCGAAGTAATCATACACTTGTCTGAGGAATAGAAGCAATATAACCTCTGGGCTTGTCAAATAGTCTTCAATGATGCCTTCATATATAATTTGTTTCTCCACAGCTAATCCTGCACAGTTCATGGGCTCAATGAATGTGAAACCGTGTGGTGCAGTAATTTTATATCCTTCAATATTAGTAGTACCAGCGATAAAATGAAGAGGCAATGACAGTTTCAGGGTTTCGGAGGCAAACTTTAAATAGCTCTTGAGTGTAAGAACAAAAACGGCCTTGAATCTTTCATAATTGATAAAATTAAAACCATACATTTTTTCTAAATCAGGATTCTGGCCTATATTTATTGAATCTATACCCCATAACTCACCATTCTTAAATAATTGTGTCATATTTGTTACCTTCGTATCCTCGCCATTATATACGATGGCACCGTATTTATTACGAGAATACGAAAATCCTTGTACAACATACAACTACACCCATCGGTTGGGGTTTTCCTGATTCCACCAGTTGAAGAGCTTTTGTAGGTGAGTCAATATCAGTGGAAGCTCTTTTAGGAATGATGCGAAGAAACATTTGCGGACCACCAGCCATATAAAGGGGGCGATTGTAAGAGAAACCAACTTTTTCATCTGGCTGCAGAAATGTAGATGGCTCTGTAGTTGAAGGGGTCTTTTGAAAAGATGGTACACCGTTACCCGTATCAAGCATTCCTGCTTTAATAATATCCACAATAGCTTTGGTGAAATCTGTGATAAGAGCTTGTTTTACTGTTTTTGAATCATCTTCTTGATTGTCCTCATTGAGTTTATATTGTATAGGGAATCGATGATGTCTTAAATTAAACGGCATGTTTTCTTCTGTAGGTTCACCAAAAGCAGTATTCATGACCGCTATAATACGTGAATAAGTAACAGCATTTAGTGCATAGCCATATTCTATAAGCACATTGGGGTTTGGGATAGGCTTTCCCGTCTTCTCGGCTTTTCCTATAAAAGTAAGGTCGGCAACAAATATACCACATTGGGAGATTTTTTCGAAGATTGTCTGCGTAATCGGCGGGCTGCCAGGGACACCGGCGGTGTCTTTATCAATCGCGAGTTCCTTGTTGCGAATAGCCTCTTTGAACCTTATAATCCTTGCCTGCTTCTTTGATTGCTTTCTTAAGCGCTTTTTCGATGAAATTCCGGTTGATACTGCTTGGTGTGTTTTTTTGCCATGAATAAAATACGGTGAAAACTGACCCTTCTTCATCATCAGACATGCCATTCCCCTTCTTTTGACTGCAATATGGAATGTTATAATCATAAAATATTTAAGGCTTATCTACAACAAAGAGATTGCATCAGGCTTTTATCAATAAGGTTCAATATCATTAACAATCGCCACATGAAAGCATTGCATATCTACAGGAGCAATACAGACACCATTTCAGGAAGACAACTGCATCCTGCATGATCGAATAATAAGCTTCCGAGTATTAGCACATTTCGTCGGGTTATCAACAAATCCAGTCATGGTTACACCACGAACGATCACCATACAGACAATCGTATATGAATTGGTAGCATCTCTCATTTCAGAGTGTCTTTTTATTTCATACATTCAGGAATAGCTATTTTTACCATTTAAGTCATTTTTTCAACATGCCAAAGGAAATCACTTACTTTTGCCAGATATTCTTCGGGCTTTTCAATATGATGGTTATGGGATGTATTCTCAAAAATAACTATTTCCGAACCTGGAAGCATGCTTTGGTAATACTTCGTTGTGGCAGGTGTCGCTTCATCATATTGACCGCAGGTAAAGAGAACAGGTATGGATATCTCTTTCAATCTTTCTGCCCGTTCATAATCTTTCAGTGTTCCGCTCATGGTGAATTCGCTTGGCCCCCACATATATTCATACACTTCGTGTCCCATCTTCTCAATGGTTCTGTTCAGGCAACCAGGCCAGGGGTCTAAACAACAGACATGGCGTTTGTAGTATGCTATCAGCGCTTCCTGGTATTCAGGGGAATCGAAGTTCCCTGAGGCCTCACTTTTCAGGATAGTATTTTGAATATCCTCAGGAAATGACAGCAGATAAACTCTCTGGTCTGCAACAAAACGGGAAGTGCTGAGACATGGACCGGAAAGTATCAAACTTATTACGCCTTCAGGCTTTTGGGTGAGCATGTAATCAATAGCCAGCATGCTGCCCCATGACTGTCCAAGGATATGAACCTTTTCAATCTCAAGGGTTTTCCTGATAAGTACAATCTCTTCTACAAAACGTTCAATAGTCCAGAGAGACTTGTCATCAGGCCTGTCAGAATTTCCGCATCCAAGCTGGTCGTAGAAAATAACAGGTCATTCATCGCTTAATGGTTCAACAGGTTCCATATAGTCATGGGCTGCGCCTGGCCATCCGTGCAATACCAGGAGGGGGATACCATCTTTACCGATTCCTGTCTCCTTGTACCATACTTTTCCGCCGGTTGCCTGAATATAGCCTTCTTGTATTATTGCCATTTTATCCTTTTTTACTTATCTGAAATATCTGTTCTTGCCCTGATAATAGAGGCGAGTTTTTCAAGGTCTTCTTTCTTTAACTGAAGAAGAAAATTGAGATCCTCATCTGTATGAAGAAGGGTTTTGATAATCTTGACGAGTTTATCTTTGTTATCAGGGGTGGTTGTGTCCATCGTTTTGCCGTTTCCTTTCAATATAATTTTCAACAGTAGCGTTTTTTGGCAACTTATTCCTAACTGTCAGCTTATCCCGGTCATTATAAAACAATATAATAGTCTTTTCATCTTTTTCTAAAATTCTATTAAATGATCTTCGCTCTTGTATAAAACCTTAATTTATCAGGGAGGTGCTTCATGAAAGCTATTGTCCGATGTTACCGTACCACAAATTGCAGGATTTTTGCTTACTCGTGGGCTGGCAACATTATGGTATTACCATTAATAGCATTATTAGCGCACAAGAGGAGACTTTCGAGAAAACACCCAGGGAAACCGCTGTAATTGTTTTCTCTGTATTTGTTTACAAACATTATATTTTTTGTGAAACACGTATAAATATGCAAATCTGACAAATAACCTATTCTAAAATCCATATTGTACCCATTGGAATCATTGTACTTATTAGACTGATGTTTTTCAGGTCACAAAGGCTAATTAATTAATAATAACAATATGTTAAGGTTCTATTGACCAGTTGATTACGAGTGAGCTGCTCTACCCCTGAGCTACGTCGGCATGATTTATTTATATATCACAGGAATTTACTTGCAGACAATAGAATTTTAACCCGAATCCGCTAAAACCCCGGTAAGCAAGAGAAATATCTCAGTGCACAAGATGCGGGTGAAGGGTAAACCGGGCGCCTATTTCCGGGAGTCAGTCGATAGTCAATACAAAGTGAAATTGAGAAGCTTTATTACAGGGATATCATCCCTGTAAATGTCTATGATATTAATACAGCCGTAGTCCTGGGCAATCCTGAATATGGCCGGCAACTTCATCCCAAGAATCGATGCAAATATTAATCTCAATATGCCTGCGTGGGTGACAATGGCAATATTCTGACCTCTGTGTTTACTGATCATCTCATTAAAGATATTGATACTTCTTTGTTGGGCATCTATCAGCGCCTCGCCTTGAGGCGGTGTATGGATGTCCGGGTTTTTTACCCATTGCCGGAATTCTGTCGGACTTTCCTCATCTATTTCTTCAAAGCTTCTACCCTCCCAGATACCGAAGTGGATTTCGTTGAATGCCCCGGCAATTTCTGTTTCGAGATTATGCGGTTCGGCAATAATTTTACCGCTTTCAATGCACCGGGAAAGGGCGGACGTATAAATGTAATCAAAATTATAGCGTGACAGGAATTGGGAAGCCTTTTTTAACTTTGCGATGCCTTTTTCGGACAATGGTATATCAATCGTTCCCTTAAAGACTTTTTTTGTTTCTTCATCAATTGTATCGCCGTGTCTTATGAGAAATAGTCGCGTACGGTTGTTTCTATTCAATGCATTCCTCCATATGTTTTAAGAGAAGCTCATTCTCTTTTTGTGATTTTACTGCAATCCGTAAATATCTGTGGTCAAGCCCTTTAAAGTTCGAACATCCTCTCACCACGATGCCTCTTTGTGCAAGCCCCTCAGCAATCTTTCCGGCCTTGGGGGTATGCAAAAGATAATAGTTTGCATGAGAAGGGATATAATCGATACCGAGTCGCTGCAGTCCTTTCTCCAATGCCTTTTTCTGTTTGTTTATAATTTTTATCGTCCGTTCGTTGTATATATCTTCACCCAGGGCAGCCATGCCGGCAATCTGGGCAAGCGTATTGACACTCCAGGGTTCCTTTAATTCCTTCAGCATCCCGGCAATATTGAGGGGAAAGATGCCGTAGCCCAGCCTCAAACCTGCCAGTGCATAAAACTTTGTCATGGATCTCAGCACAATAAGATAGGGATTTTTTTGCACATTGCCTGCAACGGATTCCCCCGGACAGAAATCGATGAAGGATTCGTCCACAACGAGATAGATTCTTTGTTTTTTTGTCTGAGCAGCTATGTCCAAAAGTGCTTCCCTTTTAATAAGCCTTCCTGTGGGATTGTTGGGATTGCACAGGAATACGGCATCAGGTTTTGTGTTCAGGATTTTACCCAGGATGTCACCCGGTTCTATATCAAAGTTTTTCCTTAGTTCAAGCATATAATCTGTAATGGTGCATTCAGGACACGCGATCCTGCATGCCCTTTCATAGTCACTGAATGTGGGTTGGGGGATGAGAACCCTTCTGAAACCCATTAACCGCGGGATAAGATATATCAATTCTGTGGACCCGTTGCCGCAGACGATGGACTTTGCTTTTACACCGAGGGCCACGGCTACTTTATCGGTTAACCTTGTTGCGTGGATATCAGGATAGTGGACAATATTTTTTATGTTCTTTTTTATTTCGCGGACAACATTCCCCGATGTGCCCAGAGGATTTACGGAAGCACTGAAATCAATAACCGATCCTTGATCCAAGCCCCTCTTCACCATGAAACCGTAGATATCTCCACCATGATTTGTCATAGAATTGCCCGCAAACATAGTACACTAATTGAGATAAAAAAGCCAAGAAATGAGGCCATTCTTACGATCCTTATCGTGTCTAAGGAAGCAGAAAAATAATCTGCAGATCTTTCATGACCTATATACTGTTTTTCAAAAAGAACCCCGTTATACATTGACGGTCCCCCGAGTCTTACCCCGAGGACACCTGCCATTGCAGCCTCAGGATAACCGCTGTTCGGGCTTGTATGGTTCCTTCCGTCACGATACATTGTTACAAAGGCATAACGCATGATCTGCCAGGATCGAAAAAGTATACCCGATGACAGTATAATCAGAAGACCGGAGATGCGTGCCGGTATATAGTTGGCAAGATCGTCAAATCGCGCCGACGCCCAGCCGAAGCGTATATACCTGTCGTTTTTATACCCTACCATGGAATCGAGAGTATTTATCGCCTTGTATGTCAGGCCGAGGGGCATTCCGCCGAGTGTTAGATAAAAAAGAGGTGCAATAACGCCGTCAGAGAGGTTTTCGGAAAGGGTTTCTATCGTTGCCTTTAGTATGTCTTTTTTATCAAGATTGTCCACATCACGACCTACGATCATACCTAATCGTTTTCTGCCAAGACGTATATTATCTTCTCTGATAGCTTCTATGACTTTGAATCCTGCCCTCAAAAGCTCTTTTGTTGCAAGAGTTGTTGACGTGAGATATACAAGCAGGACAATACCGATAACTTTGTATATGCCCTGTGTGCCGAACAGGATCCATTTTTCCGTTATGTAGGCAAGAAGAAATGTTGAAAAAACGATTACAAATGCCAGGACAATACCGGCCAGCTTTTCCTGCACCTTCATTGAAAAAGGTTTTGTCAGCAAATATTCCATTGCCGCAATACCTTTTCCGATAATTCTCACAGGATGAGGCAGCCAGCGGGGATCGCCCATTGCCAGGTCAAGCAGGAATGCAGGTATAAGTATAAAAATAAAAATATTGTTGTTAATTATTTCCATAACAACGCAATTGCCAGAAAAACAACTTCGGATATTTCGTGAATTGCGCCAAAATTATCCCCTGTGAGCCCCCCGAATTTATTTGTGAAAATGTGTCTTAAAAAGATGCAAAAGAGATAAATTACAGCGATCTCGCAGAAAAGAAACAGGATAAACGGACCTTTCTCCCATGGGGCAATGGGGAATATGCAGTATCCTGATGCATAGAATGATGTAAAACCCGCAAAAACAAGAAGAAGGGCGGAAATGACAACGTGCTTCAGGGCGCAATGTTCGAGAAAGATGCTGCCGATGCCGTCTGAACGTGCGCTTTTTGAACGATACATGACTGATACCATAGCCCATTTTGAATAAATAGGCATTAAAAAAAGGATAAGACACCCGTCCCCCTTTAACTGCATAATCGCCTTAATTAGCAGATATTTGAAGAGCAGTGAGAAGACAATGGAAATTACCCCTATCGGCCCTGTTGTGCTGTCTTTCATTACGGCAAGCCTTTTTTGTATATCTTGTTCCCGATTCCCGGCTGATTTTACAGAAACGGCATCAAATGAATCGGCAAGACCGTCCTGGTGGAACCCCCCGTTTGTTAGAAGGTACGCAAGCAGAATAATAGCGGCCGTTATTTCAGGAGAAAATATCTTCAGCAGGAAAAAAGATAAAACAGCAAGGATGAGCCCCTGAAATGCGCCTGCAAGAGGGAAAAAAATCGAAGAATCTGCTAAGTCTTTTTCTGAAACCTCACCGGTTATTTTTACCGGGATGATGGTGAGAAACTGAAAGGCGAGGGCAATGCTTCGCAATTTCACGGCAGTTCCTTTGAAACCCCTGCTTCATCGAATGTTGCCATTTCACGATATATCTTGAGAGCGCCTTCAATTATAAACATGGCCAGAGCTGCCCCTGTACCTTCCCCGAGCCTTAAGTCCAGATCAAGAACGGGTTTTAAACCCATTGCATCAAGGATAATCCTGTGACCGATTTCAATTGAGTTGTGTGCTGCAAACATATAGTCCGCTGTGGCCGGATCAATTGTACAGGCGATAAGGGCTCCTGCAGTAGAAATGAAGCCGTCTATAACAACCGGTATCCTCCTGGATGCAGCACCGAGGATAAGACCGGCAATCCCCCCTATCTCAGCGCCGCCCACCTTGGAGAGCACATCAATCGGGTTTTTTGGATCCGGTTTATTTAAGGCTATCGAGTCTTCGATAACCCTGATCTTATGTTCTAACGTTTCATCAGATATGCCCGTTCCCCGGCCTGTTACCTCGGAAACAGACTTCCCCGAGATGGCCGCTGCAATGGCGCTGGATGGGGTGGTGTTACCTATGCCCATATCGCCAGTGCCGAACATGCCATAGCCTTTGTCGGCATATTCCATTGCGAGCGCAATGCCTGTATCGACACATTGTTCTGCCTCTTCACGGGTCATGGCAGCGCCTTTCCGCATATTTCGTGTGCCTCTGACGACTTTTCTTAGTAGAAGATCCGGCTGTCCGATAAAATCACAGTCTACACCGATGTCTATAACGACTACATCCGCCCCTGCATGTTTTGCAAGTACATTTATCCCGGCGCCGCCTCTGAGGAAATTATATACCATCTGTTCCGTCACTTCCTTCGGATAAAGAGATATCCCTTCCTCTGTAACCCCATGATCTCCGGCAAAGGTGAAAATCGCTTTTTTTGAAAATGGAGCCGGGATTTCCATACCTGCTATACCGACAAGCCTTCGGGCAAATTCCTCAAGTCTGCCGAGGCTGCCTACAGGCTTTGTAAGGCTGTCGAGTCTTGTCTGTGCCGATTCAAGCAACGATGTCTTTATCGGTTCAATTTTCAGCTTCTTCACTAAATTAACCTCCCTTTACTTTTAACGGAATACCTGCCACCATGAAGACCACATCTGATGACGCTTGTGCTACCTGCCGGTTCACATGTCCCAGATTGTCTCTGTATGCCCTGCTGAGAGGAGATTCCGGAACAATCCCCAGTCCTACTTCATTTGAAATAATGTAAAGCGGGGCAGGGGAGCAGGTTGAGATGGCCGAAACAAGTTTTATCGTTTCTTCAGCGATATCAAAACCGGCGTGCATAATATTCGAAACCCATAATGTAAGACAGTCTATGAGGATAACATCGTATTTTCCTTTGATACTGTCAATGAGCGGCGATATATGGAGGGGTTCTTCGTAGGTATCCCAATCACTGCCGCGTTCCTTCTTATGATTTTCTATACGTACATGCATCTCATCATCAAGGGCCTCCGCAGTTGCAATGAAGGCCTTTTTCCCCTTTGTAAGTGATGCCTCTGACAGGGCATAGTAGCTTTTTCCGCTCCTTGCACCTCCCAGTATAATAACTATCTTTTGCATCTTTTCTTTACCTCCTCAGGTATTACAAGAACAAAGGGTTTGGAAGACAGAGGGTTTGTTTCAACAACAACAACCGTTTTATAGACCTCTTCAATGTCCTTGTAATTCAGCACGTCTTCCGGTTTTCCCGCTCTTTTGATAGTGCCGTTGTCCATAAGGACCAGGCGGTCACAGTATTCTGCTGCAAGGTTGAGATCGTGAAGTACGATAACAATAGTAAGCGCGTATTCCCTGTTCAGTTTTTTGATAAGATCGAGGATGCCTACCTGATGAGTAATATCAAGATGGGCAGTAGGCTCATCGAGAAGCAACAGTACTGGTTCCTGAGTAAGGGCGCGCGCGATGAGCGCAAGCTGCACCTCTCCGCTGCTCAACTGCGAGATATACCTGTCTTTAAATCTTATTGTATCTGTGATCTCCATGCAATGTTCGGCAAGCTCAACATCTTTCCCGGTTTCGAACAACTGGAAAGAGCTGTAATGGGGTATCCTGCCGAGGAGGACGTATTCCCCGACAGTCATTATTGTTGAAGGAATGCCCTGGGAAACTACGGCAATATTCTGTGCAAGCTCTCTCAAACCTGTCTCCCTTATATTTTTTCCATTAAAACGGATCATGCCATCAAAAGGCCTGACTAAACGTGTAATAGCGCGAAGCATAGTAGTTTTACCTGATCCGTTGGGGCCGATAATGCCCACAAATTCCCCTTTTTCTATCCGGAGATCGATATTATTGAGTATGGCCTTTGAGCCGTATCCGCATGTAAAATTGTTTATCTCAATCATCATTGTTCTATCCTGCCATAAACCTTCTGCTTAAGGCATAGACAAAAAGACTCCCTCCGAGGATGCCTGTTATCACACCTACCGGAAGTTCCACCGGTGAGATGATTGTCCGTGCCAGGGTGTCGCAGAATATCAGAAAGCCTGCCCCTGTCAGAAATGACGTGACCAGGAGCACTCTGTGATCATATCCTGCAAACATCCTTACAAAATGAGGTACAACGAGTCCGACAAAGCCGATTATCCCCGCAATTGATACACTGACGCCTGTTAAGACTGAGGCGATAAGAAAGAGCATCTTCTTTGCCCTTTCTACATTTACACCGAGATGGATGGCCTCTTCCTCGCCCAGGACAAGTGCATTCAGATCGACGGAGAGAAGATATGACAGGACAAGGCATATGACAGAGAGGAAAAGAATAATAAAAATCAATGCCAGGCTTGGCTCTTCGAGCGATCCCATTATCCAGAATATGATGCCCTGAAGGTCTTCTGTCTGCGATATTGCCAGTATGAGGGTAACTATGGATGATGAGATATAGCTTATCATAACGCCTGTAAGGAGCAGCCCCTCTGTTTTCACCATGCCTTTTCGTATATTTATGAGGGAGATAGGGAGGGCAACTGCAAAGGCGCCAATGAAACCGAAGACAGGCATGGCAAAGTCGGGGAATGTCCTGTGCAGTCCCAGAACAATGCAGAGCGCTACACCAAGGGCCGCCCCTCCTGATATACCAAGCGTGTAAGGCTCAACAAGCGGGTTCCGGAACATGCCCTGGAGAATAACCCCGGCAAGGCTTAAAGAGCCTCCGACGGCAAAGCCAAGCAAAATTCTGGGTATCCGGATATCAAAAAGAATGCTGAATTCGGGAGTGCCGCTGCCCTTTAGGAACGTCGGTATAATTTCTTTCGGGCTTATACCGGCGGAACCGCTGCAAAGCGAATACAGACTTGCAACAATAAGAAACCCAAGGGTAAGAAGTATAGATGTTTGCCTGTCCAATATCGCTTTTTTCATTACTTATCCTTTAGATGCCTCCGGATGGAGTATTTTTACAATCTCTTCAAGAAATTCCGCAAAACTGACCGGCGTAGGGCTGCACATCCTGTCGGAATCGACGAGGTATATATTATTGTTTTTAACGGCATTGATGGTTTTGTAATGCTGCCAGGATTTTTGTTCTTTTTCACCTGTGATACCCATGGTTGTGATGATAATTATGTCAGGATTGAGGCGTACCACTTCTTCTCTGCTTATCAGACCGGACTTTGCATTTTTAAAGATGTTTTTTCCTCCTGCATATTCTATAAAATCGTTAATGAAGTAGTCTCTTGTTACCGCAAACAAAGGCTTGGAACCGAGCTGAACAAAAACCTTTTTGCGGGACAGGCCTTCCACTTTTTTTTGTGTCCTTATTATCATTTTTTTTGACGCTGCTATCATGCTGCTTGCCTCTTCTTCTTTTCCCAGCAATTTGCCGAGATCAAGAAAAACATGACAGAGCTGTTTAAAATCCTTTGATATATTAAAAATTACCACATTGATGCCAAGATTTTTTAATTTTTTAATATCTTTAGAGTTTGTCAGATCTGTGGCGATCACAAGGTCAGGCTTGAGGCTGATTACCTTTTCTGTATTGATTTCCATTATTGTGCCTATTTTTTCTTTGTTTGCGGCTCTGGGAGGTTTCTGACAGTATGTGGTAACGCCTATAACCCTGTCTTCAGCGCGCAGGAAGAATAAAGCTTCCGTAATGCCCGGGCTTAATGAAACTATCCTTTTATACGTTGCTGCATTTGCAAAAGACTCACCTGTGCAAGGGCGGACTGTTATTAGAAGGCAGGTACATAAACAGACAACAAGAAAAAGCGTTGTTACGGCATGTCGTTGCATTATTGTTTAATCCTTATTAATACCGCCTGCTTTGGCGGACTCGATCTCGAGAAACCAGTATGGATCAATCAGTGCCTTACGTATGATGCTGAACTTTACTGGTTTTACAAAGATCGGACCGTCATAGACAAAAGTATGGTACTCTCCTTTTTCACCACATAGATCAACATTGCCGAATGACTTTAAATCATTAATAAAAGCCTTGTTTATCTCTCTTCCAAGCCATTCTTCGCCCATGTATCGTGCATCTGTTGCAACGACGACAGCCTTAAAGCCTGCATCAATAAAGGCGATAAGCATTTCTTCCCTTTCTTTTAGCCATAGCGGGAGCATGGGTTCCACTCCCGACTCCAGGCATATACGCTCCACCCAGTTTCTATGTTCTATCATATCAATGTCTCCGAAGACACCTTTGAGTGCTTCGCCCTGTTTAATCACTGCAAGGGCTTTTTTGAATTCCTCTTCGTAGGTATCCCAGGACGCATTCTGCTGTATGAGACTGATATTGAGAGCTTCAGCCTGAGAAGCAAGCAGTTCCGATGTAAGACCGTGAGTGCGTGAATGCTTGCCGTTTTCCGTTGCCATATTGAGTAAGTGGCTGATTTTTAAGCCGGACCTGGCTGCTTCATAGAATGCCATGGCGCTCTCTTTTCCTCCGCTCCAGGAGCAAAATGTCTTCATTATAATCTCCATTCAAGTACAAACCCGCACACATGACAGTGGAAGGCATTAGCCGGCATACCGGCACCGCAGGCCGGACAAGCCTTTTCACCTTCTTTGGGCTTTGGAATTGAGCCGACAACCTCGCGGAATACCTTGTAATAATAGAAATGTTCTTTATTAAAAAATTGGACAGCATATGGATTATTTTGAAACTCCTCATCGCTGACCATGGAAGATATGATTTCCCTTAGTTTTGTCATGCCGGAACCGTATTCAAGAGGTCTTTTCCCCTGCCAGATAAACCTGGCCGGGAGAAGGTCTTCGAAGGCCTTTCTGAGTATCCATTTGCCGTGGATTGTCCCATGCTCTTCCCTGATCCTGAATTCATCCTGTATCTGAAGCGCGAATTCTATCACATCTCTTTCAAGGAAGGGCTGTCTTACATCCATGCCCAGAGAATCTGCAAGCACATTTGAACTAAAAGACATATGCGGGGAAATCCTCCTTATATAACTGGATAAGTCATCAATTTCCTTCATAAAATCGTAGCCGCCAAAAAGCTCGTCCGCACCGTCCCCTGTCATGAATGAAGAGATACCTCTTTCGGAAAGGGTTTTCAAACCGAAATAGGCGGTAATATCATTGGGTAATGCAGGATCAAAACTTGCCAGTATTCTAATTACGGCGGGAATAGCCGCAATAGCCTCATCGATGCTGATTGATCTCAAGGTATGACGGAACCCGAGGGTTTCTGCAAGTTCTTTTGAATATTGAAGGTCTTCACCCTCAGACAAAAAGTTTATCGTAACCGCCTGGACCTCGGAAGGCGCGCAGGTCCGGCATAGAATGCCTGCGATTATACTTGTGTCAAATCCGCCGGAAAAAAGGATGCTTGGTGCAGCAGTTTTTCCAACAGCGTCAGTAAAAACTTTATTTAATCCGGATATTATATTCTTAATTTTATACCTCTTTTGTTGAGTTTTTGTTTTGTTGCTTTTCCCGGGGAATAAAAGACATATGTCTTCCCCAATCCAACTCTTCTATCTTTGTTAAAAGGTAACCTTAAAACCTCCGTACATGGAAAAGCCGGGTGTCCCATATCCACGGACCTCCTGGTATTGTCTGTTCAGGAGGTTCTCAATCCTTCCGAAAAGCTGAATTTGTTTTGTTATGTTATATTTGGCTGCTATATTCACCACTGTATGCCCTCCGACGACACCGCTTGAAGGGTAGGGCATCCAGTCTCTCCTTTGGCCTGTATAGAGGACCCTGAAATGGACACTCCCTTTTTCGGAAAAACTATAGTTTGTATCAATGCTGAACTTATTCTTCGGTCTTCTCAATAAAGACTCGCCGGTGTCCTGGTTTTCAGTATCTGTGTAAGTATAACTCAGATCGAATGTCAGATCGTCTCTTGCTTTGATCCTGCCTGATAATTCCACTCCGTCAGTTCTTGCATTTCCGATATTTACATAACCAAGGGTATTATCGTAGTCTATGAGATTTTTAAATATATTATTAAAGTAGGTGAGTCCTATAGTGACTTTTTCATTGAGAAAATTCTGGTCTATCCCGACATCCCAGCCTTTACTTTCCTCTGACTTCAGGTTAATGTTCCCTACCGGTCCCCATACTGTTGCCGGTGCATACAACTGGTACAGAGAAGGAGCCCTCTCTCCGGTGCCGTAAGTCCCCCGTATTTTTGTCCCTGTTTTCTTTATGAGGTAAGCAGGGGCGATCCTGTATGTGGTTTTTGATCCTATTTCGCTATGATCATCAAGGCGTATGCCTATGGTTCCGAAAAACTGCTCCCCCAGCTTAACCTGATCCTGTATATAGTAGCCGGTATTATGTGCCGACTTTTTGGGGAATGTAGTTATCCCGGTGCCCCAGGCATTCATCCAGCGGTAATCGGATTTTCCAGTTTCTTCCTTATATTCCACACCAAAGGTGAATGTATTTGTTTTATGAGCCTCAACAACATGCTGCCACCCTATTTTATCAAGTCTTCCGTTGTAGCTCGACCTTTCTGCATCAACAGGATGCTGGAAGTCCCTGGGGTTAAAGTATGTCCTGTCATTGGTGTTGGTGGCAAATTCTATGGACTGCATCCATTTTCCTTCAAAAAGGGCTATATCCGCCTTTCCCTTTAATAGAAGCTGGACAGCCCTGTACACATTGTTTATGTCATCACCGCCTGCCCCCCCTCCGTTGTCTAAATCTGATGCTGCTTTGGTGTAATGGACGACAAAATCGGTATTGACATATTTCCCGAGGGCAAATCCGAACCTGGACGAAAGGGACGTGTTGTCATATCCGTCGCTTTCAATATTAGCATCTTTTCTGTATGCCGATGAGATACCCCTGGAATTAAGATGAGAGACACCGAAAGAATAGTGGAAATTTTTCAATGAGCCCTCTGATCCGCCGGATTCCCTGAATGTATTGTGGGAACCGCCCTCTCCGGACACAAAGAACTTCGGTTTACCGGTACCCTTTTTTGTAATTATGTTGATAACCCCGCCTATGGCGCCTGAACCGTAGAGAGTACTCTGAGGCCCTCGTAAAACCTCTACGCGTTCAATATTATCAACCGTAAGATCTGAAAAGTCATAGAGCCTGCCGAAGTGCATAACATCATTGATTTCCATTCCATCGATCATTACAAGGGTATGTTCCGGGTTGGCGCCCCTCATATATATCGATGATGATCTGCCGAGCCCTCCGGTTTGTGTCACGTCAATCCCGGGCAATCCCCGGAGGACATCCAGGACGATAGGTTCTTTTTTATCCTCGATCTCTTTTGATGTTACAATGCTGACAGAACTGGCTATCTCTTCTGTCGGCGTTTCGATCCTTGTTGCAGTAACAACGATCTCGTCCAAACTGTAGGTTTGCTGGCATTCTGCCATATGAGGGGTGATAAAAATCAAAAACAAAAGAAATATTGACAGTAAATGTTTCAAGTGTAACCTCCCTATGCCTCGTAAGGACAGTATTTTAGGAGTCCAACCCAAGGTTTCCTGACTTCCGGGGATTAAGCCCACGCGCCTTCCCATCCTTTTTCAGGACAGTGGCCGGCATATGCCATGCGTTGCCTTTAGCCCGTTACAGTTGCGGGACAGCGGAAGATTTTCACTTCACTTCCCTTGCAAATCGGACGAATATTACTTAGCTGAAATCTCTATCATTTATTAAATTAAATTTCAACACAATTAATTCTCTTTACAAAGAGCAGATAAACGGCGATATAATTATGAATCAACGATCCGTTTTTCTTAATCTCACGGGTAATATGAGGCAATTCGGTTCTTCTTTAATCTATTTAACTGCTGTAATATTTTTGTTAAAATGGAGGCATATGGATAAAGAATTGTACATAGATCAGCAAAAAGGGCACCGGATAAGCAGACAACCGGTGAGGTGTTATTCGTAAGCAACAGGTATAGACGATAAGCTTGATATTAATGAAATTTATACAGGAGGTAATATATGGGTATTAAGGTAACGCTCCATCCGGTCCTTAATAATGATGTTGAAACCAATCTGGATGTTGAGGGAAACACGGTAGGAGATTGTGTGAGATGTGTAATAGAACGCTATCCTGACATAAAAAAAAAGATATTTGCAACAGAAGATAAGCTGAAGTACCATGTGGAAATCCTTGTTAACGGAGAAAGTACATTTCCGCAGGAACTGATGTATCCGGTAAAAGACGGCGATTCTGTTTCTGTCCTGGTGCTTATGATAAGGTAGGCATGATAAATGTGCTGCACGGGTATACTCCCGCATGTGGATTGCATTGCCTTGTTCGATTCGTCATATCGTTATTACACCTTCCAGATAAAGTACGGCTTTTCCGGAGATTTTTACGCGTTCACCCAGGTTTGCGCAAAACAACTCTCCTCCTCGATTTGACACCTGGAATGCTTGAAGAACATCTTTTCCAAGCACATTCGCCCAATAGGGAGTCAGAACACAATGTGCCGAACCCGTCACAGGGTCTTCCCGCACACCGATTCGGGGTGCAAAGAACCGTGAAACGAAATCGCTCGCGTCCCCTCTGGCCGTAATGATGATTCCACGGCATTCTATCTGTTGAAGTGCATCAAAATCGGGGTCCACGTCTCGAACGGCGTTTTCGTTCTCTAATACAACCATCAGATCCTCTGTCGAACTGAATACTCCTAATGGCTTAACCTTCAATGATTCTATAAGTCCCGCCGGGGGAGTACGCGGGTAGACCGGTTTTGAGGGAAAATCAATTTCAATAAGATCACCCTTTTTTATTACCAAAAGTTCCCCGCTTTTTCTTGTCCGGAATTTAATGGTATTGTTTATCCATTTCCTGCATTCAAACAGGACAAAAGCACTCGCCAATGTTCCATGTCCACAAAGCGCAACCTCAGTTACAGGGGTAAACCATCGGATGTCAAAGCTGTCAACGGTCTGAACGAGAAAGGCTGTCTCGGACACATTGTACTCCGCTGCGATAGACTGCAGCAGTTTATCGTCAATCCATGCGTCAAGCAGGCAAACCGCTGCCGGATTGCCGGCGAAAACCTTAGAAGTAAAAGCATCAACCTGGTAAATCGGAATTTTCATTATTGATCCTCATATTTTAATTATATAATTATGAACGTTGCCAAGGTGTCCTACTATCTCTCTTTTTCCTCTGCTTTTATGGGGGCACAGACGTTATTTTCGCATTTACACCCGGCCGAGCCTCTGGGGCAGCATATGGCCATGCAATCTATTTGTAATGTATAATACCGGGAAACACACTTGCCGCACATAGAACATGTTCTTGATACAACGCAATCGGAATCCTGTTGGCAAAAACCGGGGTCTTTCGACATGGTTTTGACGCATATCCGCTCGATTTGCGGATAATTCATCCTTTCAAGCATCTTCATGGCTTCTTCGATGTCGGCCGAGCCGGTATTGACATATATCATCATGCGTTCTCCTGACGGCTCGATGCTTACCCTGGCCGAACAGGCATCAACGAATATTTTTATGCGCCCCTGGTCATTTTTCATTACGTTTTTGGCAGTTACTGATATATGCTCTCTTATTTTAAAGTTATATCTTTCCAGCATGGATTTTATATCTTTTATGGAGGCATTCTCGACCGTCAATAATGTCAGCACGCTGCCGAAGGATGTTTCATAGTCATCATTGAAGTTAGTCTTAATGTCATACTGCGCGTGGGCATAACCCATAACGCACAGATGAAAAGCGGTAAAGACGCAGATTAATATTTTTAGTTTTATTTTCATTTATTTTTCCCAATTTTTTGTTGGCAATAATCAACAGGTTTGTGCTTTTTATTTACTGCTACATCCTCAGCAAGTTTATTTATATGCTCTATTTGTTTCACGAATTGTATATTGGTTTTATCGTTCATATAAATTACCCTGTCTCATATATCTATAGCACGGCGCGGTGAGCGTCAAGCGCAGCTCCGCGTTCGGTAAGTTTCTTCTCATCCCTTATGTCCTAAATACACCAAATACTCGGTTTAACAAATCACCAAAAAGATCGTCGTAAAGCGGCAATGGCCAGCCAATAGATTTAAATCATTTTGGTGTATTTCTATTTCTTCTTATTGAAAGAGTGTATTTATTGTCTGTCTTAACTGCGAAAGATAGGCAAATCGTACCCAATATTACAAGCAGTATGCCCCCGTGTCCTATTGCCACGCCTGTTCCCCCAGAGATAACCTATCCATTTCAGCTAGTTCTCTTTACCCGTAACGTAGAATTGAGCCAGAGGCAACGTTCTTTGTCGCCGGTTGGCTCCAATGATTCGATACTATTCAAGGCCTCCCCGAGACATGGTAAAATCGGTCTTGCGAGGAACCAAATCTTACCTATACAGGAGGAAGCCTTATGGACTTTTACAAAGGTCAACACAAATTTTACTGTGGTATCGATCTTCATGCAAGAAAAATGTATCTCTGCATTCTTGATGAAAAAGGAGAGGTGAAGCTTCACCGGAACATGGATACGGACAGGGAAGCCTTTCTGAAAGCAATTGAACCCTATAGAGAGGATTGTTGTTGTAGCTGTAGAATGTATGTTTGCCTGGTACTGGATAGCCGATCTGTGCAGGAAAGAGGGTATTCCCTTTATATTGGGTCATGCCCTTTACATGAAAGCTATCCATGGAGGCAAGGCTAAAAACGATAAGATCGATTCACAGAAAATTGCAGTACTGTTACGAGGAGGGATGATCCCCATGTCCTATGTCTACCCTGAGAAGATGAGGGCAACAAGAGACCTGATGAGGAGAAGGAACCACCTTATGAGAAAAAGGGCTGAACTCTTAGCTCATATTCAGAATACCAACAGCCAGTATAATCTTGATGAAACCTTCGGCTGTATTGCGGTACCCAGTAAGAGAGGAAACATTATCGATAAGTTCGATCATCCTGCTGTTCAAAAAAGCATGGAAGCTGACCTTGAAGTTATATCCATCTATGATACAACAATAACAGATCTTGAACGGACCATTCTGAAACTGGCTCAATACCACGATCCTGTCTCTTATGCTTTATTACAATCAGTGTACGGTATAGGAAGAATAGGCGCCCTTACCATACTCTACGAGATAGAAAACATTAAAAGATTCCCAACAGTTCAGGACTTTGCCTCATATGCCCGCTTAGTCAAGTGTGAAAAACAATCTGCCGGCAAGAAGTATGGCACCAGCGGCAGCAAGATCGGCAATGCACATTTGAAGTGGGCATTCTCAGAAGCAGCAGTGCTATTCTTAAGAGGAAATGATCCGGCAAAGAAGTATTATGAGAGATTAGTCCGTAAGCACGGCAAGGGAAAGGCATTATCTATTCTTGCCCATAAACTTGGCAGAGCAGTCTACTTCATATTGAAGAACAAGGAGGCATTCGACCAGAAAAAGTTCCTGAGATAACCGGAGGGAGGCAGGTCAGACTTGACGCCTAACTGGAACGTATATGGGTACGAGCATATAACGCCATCTTTTTAAAGGGACAAGAGCACCCTTGTGGGAAAACCACAAAAGAGATGCTGTGACGATAAAACCCTGTAGCCTGTCCGACTCGATTAGCGATCCGCTTCCGCTCCTATGTTATAGATTTATTACAAAGGTTCTGCCCCTTACCCGAACCTGTAACTAACTGGGGATGAGTAACCATTACCCCTACCTTCGATGAGGACGGAATGAGGGAACGATATATTTTCTAGGTCGCAAAGGAATCTGTTCTTTGCAGTTCTGCTTGCGGGATGAACCTCAATAAGCGTTTGGTGCAGAGCTTTTGCACCGAAGATGAAAGAAAAGTCGGAACCGTTGGCAATGAGTCGAGATGGGTTGTTATGGAGAGTTCGAAAAAAAGGCAAGATTTTTCGTTCAGGGAGAGAATTGTCTATTGACACGGGGAGTCCTTATAAGCGTTATGCCTTCAAACCTATATATCCATATACTTGTCTATATCAAGCGATCCGTGAAAGATGCCTAAAATGTCAATCACTTCCCTATCTACGCGACGCAAATATGCAATGCGATAGTGGCCGTATAACAAAATCCGTATTTCTCCTTCATTATTTTCGGAACGGTAAATGTAACCGGTGTCGGGGAATTCTCGTAGTGTTTGTACTTTCTCATAAATAGCTTGTGCGACCCTCATAGCGGCGTGGTGATTATCGTTGGCGATGTAGTCGTGAATGTCCCTCAACCAAGTTTCGGCCTCAGATGTCCACCTTATCTCTGCCATGTTCTTATGCGGTGCTGCATCTCTTTATCAGAGATAAAATGCTCTTTTCTCACGTCTTCAAGACCCCTCTCAATCATACGTTCAAATGCAAGTTCTCGGATAATCTCATCATACGATGCATCGTCAGGCTGAGATTCTATAATTTCCCTCATTTTCTGCTTAGCCATTGTCAACATAGTATTCCTCCTACGTAAGATGTAGAACTATATAAATTATACAGAAATGCTCTGGAATTTGATACTATCTTCTTCACGTTACGGCATAACATTTAATATATCAATTTGCTCTTTTCTTAAATCTCGTAACATGCTCAAGACAAAAAACACTCAAAAAGCTGCTTCTTTGAGGATAGATCATTTTTATTAATGGTATCTGCTGATATTACATAGCAAAAAGGAAAATGCTTTTTTATAAGATATCCCGTAGTAGGTAGTTTTAAATAATATTTTTATATGATTTTTGAATATGCTTATTGCCTTTTTGAATAAAAAGATATCTGTTTCCAAAAAAATCAACCCCCAGCCCATAAATTAATTATCTTTTAATTTTGTTTATATTGCAAGTCAAAATCTTTTGATGTTTCCTGTATAATCTTCAAAAGAAACGGCTTTCTATAGCAAGAAGGATGTTGTGTTATAATGAAAAAAATAAAGATATCTGAATTAAAATACCTCCAAATGATTGTGATAGAAAGTTCAATAACGAATTGTTGTATTGATTTATATGGTTATATGATGAGAAAATAAGTAAACGATTATTTCTGATCAAAATAGTTTGGAGAAAGTGAAGATGGTTGTCGGTGTTTTGAAAGAGATAAAGGAAGGGGAGAACAGGATTGCATTAACGCCGGCAGGCGCGGATACGCTCGTCCGCGATGGAAGCAGCGTGCTTGTGGAAAGCAGTGCCGGGGAAGGAAGCGGTCTAAAAGATGTCGAATATAGACAAGCAGGGGCAGAAGTAGTTACTGCTCAGGAAATTTACAACCGCGCAGAACTTATTGTTAAGGTAAAGGAGCCTCTTGATACGGAATGGCCTAAGTTCCATGCCGGCCAGATTTTATTTACATATCTCCACCTCGCATCATCTGAAAAACTTACGAAAGGCCTGCTTGAAAGCGGTATAACCGGTGTAGCTTACGAAACTGTCCAGGATGAGACCGGCAGATTGCCCCTTTTAGTACCGATGAGCGAAGTTGCCGGACGGATGTCTGTTCAGGTTGCCATGAGGCTGCTTGAATCCGATTATGGCGGAAGAGGAATATTGATGAGCGGTGTGCCCGGTGTTCCTCCGGCAGAGGTTGTCATTCTGGGAGGCGGTGTGGTGGGTCTTAACGCCGCAAAAATTGCAGCAGGTCTTGGCGCCCATTTGACAATCCTCGATATAAATCACGACAGGCTCAAATATATAGACGATATCATTCATGGAACCGCAATAACGGTTTACTCCAACCCATATACGATCAGGCAGGCCATCGATTATGCCGATGTCCTGATAGGAGCTGTGCTGGTGACTGGTGCACGGGCGCCTATGCTTGTGACGGATGAGATGGTTTCACGGATGAAAACCGGCTCTGTGATTGTAGATGTGTCGGTAGATCAGGGCGGATGTGTTGAAACAATCCATGTGACAACCCACGCAGAGCCGGCGTATAAAGTCCATGACGTTATCCATTACGGTGTGCCGAATATACCGGCTGCCGTGCCGAGGACCTCAACATATGCCCTTACAAATGCAACTCTTCCTTATATCAGGACGATTGCGCTGAAGGGATTAAAAAGGGCGGTGCATGAAGACCCCTCTCTGGCAGGCGGGATAAACCTCGCAAAGGGTGTGTTGGCTCACAGAGCGGTTGCAGAATCCTTCGGGATGGATTGGGTGCCCTGTTATGATCTGGTTTAAAAGCAAGGATATTTTGCTTTGTAATTTTTATAATTAGCTATACAATATAATATTCACTGCAAATTGAATTGATCCTGGTTTAAAAAACACATTATGGAGGAGTGGGAGTGAAAGATATTAAGGTAACAAAGGAAGAGCTTATCGAAAAAGCTAAAAAACCGGCCCAGGATGCCATGAAGATGCATCCTTTTTACAAGGGTAAAATAGAGGTGGTACCGAAATGTGTTATCAGAGACATAAATGATTTTGCCATATGGTATACGCCGGGTGTCGCAGAACCGTGTAAAGAGATCCAAAAGAACCCTGATATGGTATTTGAATATACAAACAAGGCCAATATGGTTGGAATTGTCTCGGACGGCACAAGGGTGCTCGGCCTTGGAGACATAGGGCCCATGGCAGGCCTTCCGGTCATGGAGGGAAAGGCCTTGATATTTAAATATCTGGGCGGTGTTGATGCCTTCCCTATTTGTCTTGATACAAAAGACCCTGATGAAATTATAAAAACCGTAAAATATATATCCCCTTCTTTTGGTGGAATAAACCTTGAAGATATAGAGAACCCGAAATGTTTTTATATCCTTGAAAGACTCCGGGCTGAAGCGCCGATACCTGTCTGGCACGACGATCAGCAGGGTACGGCAGCAGTTACTCTTGGCGGACTTATCAATGCTCTAAAAATTGTTGATAAGAAGATTCAGGATGTAAAGATCACCATGATAGGCATAGGCGCTGCCAATGTTTGTATAGCAAAGATGATCATGAAGGCAGGCGCTGACCCGAAAAAATTTATTGTTGTTGACAGTAAAGGTATACTTAACAGTAAAAGGGATGATATAAAACCAACCCATAAAGAAAAAATGGAGTTCTGTCGGATAACAAATGCTGAAAATAGAGACGGTGATATGGAAGAGGCGATAAAGGGTCAGGATGTTTTAATAGCCCTTTCACAGCCTGGACCTGACACGGTCAAAAAAGAATGGATATCGAAAATGGCAGACAATGCCATTGTTTTTGTATGTGCAAACCCTATACCTGAGATATGGCCATGGGAGGCAAAAGAGGCCGGTGCAAGAATTGTTGCCACCGGTAGAAGCGATTTCCCGAATCAGGTGAACAACTCCGTTGGTTTCCCTGCCATTTTCAGGGGTACTCTCGATGTAATGGCCAGAACAATAACCGATGAAATGTGTATCGCCGCTGCCTATGAGCTTGCCAGATGTGCAGAAGATAAAGGATTACACGAAGATTATCTCCTGCCTACCATGGATGAATGGGAGGTATTCCCGAGAGAGGCGGTGGCAGTGGCAAAAAAAGCGATAGAGCAAGGGGTGGCAAGACTGAGATTCAGCGAAAAGGAATTGTTTAACATTGCTGAAACAAAGATAAGAAGGGCGAGGG